>Ga0213921_1000009_pt1 | contig 215753 bp, 203 predicted proteins | sample McNCre2017MG_FD_165041 | JGI IMG/M metagenome (GOLD analysis project Ga0213921, IMG submission 165041) | Freshwater microbial communities from McNutts Creek, Athens, Georgia, United States - 20-17 MG | ecosystem: Environmental > Aquatic > Freshwater > Creek | place: USA: Georgia | collected...
CTGCGTAAAAACCCTAGGAGTGCGCCATGACCACGGCAGCCGATAAAGAACATTTCCAATCGACCGGTCTGTATGACCCGGCCAATGAGCACGATGCTTGCGGTGTCGGCTTTGTCGCCCACATCAAGGGTCAAAAGAGCCACGCCATCGTGACGCAGGCCCTCAAGATTCTTGAAAACCTGGACCACCGGGGTGCTGTGGGCGCGGACGCGCTCATGGGCGACGGTGCCGGTATCCTGATCCAGTTGCCCGATGCCCTCTACCGCGAAGAGATGGCCAAGCAAGGTATCAATTTGCCGCCTTTCGGTGAGTACGGCGTCGGCATGGTCTTCTTGCCCAAAGAGCATGCTTCGCGCATGGCTTGCGAGCAAGAACTCGAGCGCGCCGTCAAGGCCGAAGGCCAAGTGGTTTTGGGCTGGCGCGATGTGCCGGTCAACCGCGAGATGCCCATGTCGCCCCGCGTGCGCGAAAAAGAGCCGATCATGCGCCAGATCTTCATCGGCCGAGGCACCGATGTGATCGTTCAGGACGCGCTGGAGCGCAAGCTGTACGTGATCCGCAAGACCGCCAGTGCCGCCATCCAGGCCCTGAATCTGACGCACAGCAACGAGTACTACATCCCCAGCATGTCCAGCCGCACCGCGGTGTACAAAGGTCTGCTGCTGGCCGACCAGGTCGGCACCTATTACCTGGACCTGCAGGACGAGCGCTGCGTCTCGGCCTTGGGCCTGGTGCACCAGCGTTTCTCGACCAACACATTCCCCGAGTGGCCATTGGCTCACCCTTACCGCTATGTCGCGCACAACGGCGAGATCAACACCGTCAAGGGCAACTACAACTGGATGAAGGCCCGCGAAGGCGTGATGTCTTCGCCCGTGCTGGCCGCCGACCTGCAAAAGCTCTACCCCATCAGCTTTGCTGGCCAGTCCGACACCGCGACTTTCGACAACTGCCTGGAACTGCTGACGATGGCGGGTTATCCCATCAGCCAGGCCGTGATGATGATGATCCCCGAACCTTGGGAACAGCACACCACCATGGACGAGCGCCGCAAGGCCTTCTACGAGTACCACGCTGCGATGCTGGAGCCATGGGATGGTCCCGCCTCGATCGTGTTCACCGACGGCCGCCAAATCGGCGCCACGCTGGACCGCAACGGCCTGCGCCCCTCGCGCTACATCATCACCGACGACGACATGGTCATCATGGGGTCGGAAACCGGCGTGCTGCCGATTCCCGAAAGCAAGATCGTGCGCAAGTGGCGTCTGCAGCCTGGCAAGATGTTCCTGATCGATCTGGAACAAGGCCGCATGATCAACGACGAAGAGTTGAAGGCCGGTTTGGCCAGCGCCAAGCCCTACAAGCAGTGGATCGAAAACCTGCGCATCCGTCTGGACGATGTGGAGCACCCTGTGGCCGGCGAGGACGCACAAGAGTTGCCGATCAGCCAGACCGAGCCCCAGTCGGTGGGCAGCAGCATGACTTCGCCCGAATTGCTCGACCTGCAGCAAGCCTTTGGCACCACCCAGGAAGACATCAAGTTCCTGCTGGCCCCTATGGCCTCGGCCGGTGAAGAAGCCATCGGCTCCATGGGCAACGACAGCCCGCTGGCTGTTCTGTCCGACAAGAACAAGCCGCTGTACAGCTACTTCAAGCAGTTGTTCGCGCAAGTGACCAACCCACCGATCGACCCGATCCGCGAAGCGATCGTGATGTCGCTGGTGTCCTTCATCGGCCCCAAGCCGAACCTGTTGGACATCAACCAGGTCAACCCACCCATGCGCCTCGAGGTGAGCCAGCCGATCCTGGACTTCGCCGACATGGCCAAGCTGCGCAACATCGAGCAAGCTACCAAGGGCAAGTTCAAGAGCGCCACGCTGGACATCACTTACCCCGCCATGTGGGGCCGCGAAGGCGTGGAAGCCAAGCTGGCCTCGCTGTGCGCTGAAGCCGTGGACGCCATCAAGGGCGGCCACAACATCCTGATCATCAGCGACCGTGGCGTGAACGCCACCCAGGTGGCAGTGCCCGCGCTGCTGGCCCTGTCGGCCATCCACCAGCACCTGGTGACCGAAGGCCTGCGCACTACTGCTGGCCTGGTGGTCGAAACCGGTACCGCCCGCGAAGTGCACCACTTCGCCGTGCTGGCCGGTTACGGCGCCGAAGCCGTGCACCCCTACCTGGCGATGGAAACCCTGGCTGCTCTGCACAAAGAGCTGCCCGGTGACCTGTCGGCTGACAAAGCCATCTACAACTACGTCAAGGCGATCGGCAAGGGCCTGTCCAAGATCATGTCCAAGATGGGCGTGTCTACTTACATGTCGTACTGCGGTGCGCAGCTGTTCGAAGCCATCGGCATCAACACTGAGACCATCAACAAGTACTTCACCGGCACGGCCAGCCGCGTGGGCGGCATCGGCGTGTTCGAAATCGCCGAAGAAGCCTTCCGCATGCACACTGCCGCCTTCGGTGACGACCCCGTGCTGGCCACCATGCTGGACGCAGGCGGCGAATACGCCTGGCGCGCCCGTGGCGAAGAGCACATGTGGACGCCCGACGCCATTGCCAAGCTGCAGCACTCCACCCGTGCAGGCAACTTCAGCACCTACAAGGAATACGCGCAGATCATCAACGACCAGAGCAAGCGCCACATGACGCTGCGCGGTCTGTTCGAGTTCAAAATCGACCCGTCCAAAGCCATCCCGCTGGAGCAGGTCGAGCCTGCTGCCGAGATCGTCAAGCGTTTCGCCACCGGCGCCATGTCGCTGGGCTCGATTTCCACCGAAGCGCACGCCACCCTGGCTGTGGCCATGAACCGCATCGGCGGCAAGAGCAACACCGGTGAAGGTGGCGAAGACGCCAACCGTTACCGCAACGAACTCAAGGGCATTCCGATCAAGCAGGGCGATTCCTTGAAGAGTGTCATTGGCGAAGCCAACGTCGAAGTCGATCTGCCTTTGCTGGCTGGCGACAGCCTGCGTTCACGCATCAAGCAGGTGGCTTCTGGCCGCTTCGGTGTCACGGCCGAATACCTGTCCAGCGCCGACCAGATCCAGATCAAGATGGCCCAGGGCGCCAAGCCCGGTGAAGGCGGCCAGCTGCCCGGCGGCAAGGTGTCCGAGTACATCGGCAAGCTGCGCCACTCGGTGCCCGGTGTCGGCCTGATCTCGCCACCACCCCACCACGACATCTACTCGATCGAGGACTTGGCCCAGCTGATCCACGACCTGAAGAACGTGGCACCGCACAGCGACATCAGCGTCAAGCTCGTGTCCGAAATCGGCGTTGGCACGATTGCCGCCGGTGTGGCCAAGTGCAAGGCCGACCACGTCGTGATCGCTGGTCACGACGGTGGCACGGGCGCTTCGCCCTGGTCGTCCGTAAAGCACGCGGGCTCGCCATGGGAAATCGGTTTGGCCGAAACCCAGCAGACCCTGGTGCTCAACGGCTTGCGTGGTCGTATCCGCGTGCAGGCCGACGGCCAGATGAAGACCGGCCGCGACGTCGCCATCGGTGCGCTCCTGGGCGCGGACGAATTCGGCTTTGCCACCGCACCGCTGGTGGTCGAGGGCTGCATCATGATGCGCAAGTGCCACCTGAACACCTGCCCCGTGGGCGTGGCCACTCAGGACCCCGCACTGCGTGCCAAGTTCACCGGCAAGCCCGAGCATGTCGTGAACTACTTCTTCTTCATCGCTGAAGAAGTGCGTCAGATCATGGCTCAGCTGGGCATCGCCAAGTTCGACGACATGGTGGGCCGTGCCGACCTGCTCGACATGCGCGCTGGTGTGAGCCACTGGAAGGCCCGTGGCCTGGACTTCGGTCGCCTGTTGGCCGTGCCGCAAGTCACGATGGACGCCGACGTGCGCCATGTGCAAACCCAGGACCACGGTCTGGCCAAGGCCCTCGACAATGTGCTGATCGCCAAGAGCCGTCCGGCCATCGACAAAGGCGAAAAAGTCCAGTTCATGGAAACAGCCCGCAACGTGAACCGCTCGGTCGGTGCCATGTTGTCCGGCGCGGTGACCAAGGTGCACCCCGAAGGTTTGCCTGATGACACCATCCGCATCCAGCTCGAAGGCACGGGCGGTCAGTCGTTCGGCGCTTTCCTGTGCAACGGCATCACGCTGTATCTGATCGGCGAAGCCAACGACTACACCGGCAAAGGTTTGTCGGGTGGTCGCGTGGTGGTGCGTCCAAGCCTCGATTTCCGTGGCGTGGCCTCGCAAAACATCATCGTGGGCAACACCGTCATGTACGGCGCGACCACCGGTGAAGCCTTCTTCGCAGGCGTGGCCGGTGAGCGTTTCGCGGTCCGTCTGTCGGGCGCCACGGCGGTCGTTGAAGGCACAGGCGACCACGGTTGTGAATACATGACCGGCGGCACCGTGGCCGTGCTGGGCAAGACCGGCCGCAACTTCGGCGCGGGCATGAGCGGTGGTATCGCTTATGTGTACGACGAAGACGGCGAGTTCGCTTCGCGCTGCAACACCGCCATGGTCAGCATGGAAAAGGTGCTGTCCGCTGCCGAGCAAGAAGCGCAGATCGACCGCAAAGTGTGGCACCGCGACCAAACCGACGAAGCGCAGCTGAAGAAACTGCTGGAAGACCACTTCAAGTGGACCGGCAGCCAGCGCGCCCGCGAGTTGCTGGACAACTGGGCTACGGCCCGTGCCAAGTTCGTGAAGGTGTTCCCGAACGAATACAAGCGTGCTCTGGGCGAAATCAACGCCCGCAAAGCAGCCAAGGCTGCTAAGCCCGTGGCCGCCTGAGCCCCAAGTCAAGAATCGAAGGAAACATCATGGGAAAAGTCACAGGCTTCATGGAATTTGAGCGCATCGAAGAGGGCTACAAGCCCGTCGCCGAGCGCCTGAAAAACTACGGCGAGTTCGTGATCGGTCTGACCGAAGAGCAAGCCAAAACCCAGGGCGCGCGCTGCATGGACTGCGGCACACCGTTCTGCAACAACGGCTGCCCGGTCAACAACATCATTCCGGACTTCAACGATCTGGTCTACCACGGTGACTGGAAGAACGCGATCGAGGTGCTGCACAGCACCAACAACTTCCCCGAGTTCACCGGCCGCATCTGCCCTGCGCCTTGCGAAGCCGCTTGCGTGGTGAACTTCAACGGCGATGCCGTGGGCATCAAGTCGATCGAGCACGCCATCATCGACCGTGCCTGGGCCGAAGGCTGGGTCACACCCCGTCCTGCCAAGGTCAAGACCGGCAAGAAGGTCGCTGTGATCGGTGCAGGCCCTGCAGGCTTGGCCGCATCGCAGCAGCTGGCGCGTGCGGGCCACGACGTGACCCTGTTCGAGAAGAACGACCGCGTCGGTGGTTTGCTGCGCTACGGCATCCCCGACTTCAAGATGGAAAAGACGCACATCGATCGCCGCGTCAAGCAGCTCGAAGCCGAAGGCGTGACGATTCGCACCGGCGTGCTGGTGGGCGAGTGGCCCAAGGACTCCAAGGTCACCAACTGGGCCAAGGAAACCATCAGCGCCGAGCAGCTCAAGAAAGATTTTGACGCGGTGCTGCTGACCGGTGGCTCCGAGCAGTCGCGTGACCTGCCCGTGCCCGGCCGTGACCTTGACGGCATCCATTTCGCGATGGAATTCCTGCCCCAGCAAAACAAGGTCAATGCCGGTGACAAGATCAAGGGCCAGCTGCGCGCTGACGGTAAAAACGTCATCGTGATCGGTGGCGGTGACACCGGCAGCGACTGCGTGGGCACCAGCACACGCCACGGCGCCGTCAGCGTGACCCAGTTCGAGGTGATGCCCGAGCCACCCGAAAAAGAAAACAAGCTGATGGTCTGGCCTTACTGGCCCATGAAGCTGCGCACCAGCTCAAGCCACGACGAGAGCGCTGAAAAAGGCCTGCTCAAGCGCGAATTCGCCATCTCCACCAAGGAGTTCGTGGGCGAAAAAGGCAAAGTCACCGGTCTCAAGACCGTACACGTCGAGTTCAAGGACGGCAAGATGGTCGAGGTGCCAGGCACCGAGAAGGAATACAAGGCCGACCTGGTCTTGCTGGCCATGGGCTTCACCAACCCGGTTGCCACCGTGCTCGACGCCTTCGGCATCGACAAGGACGCCCGTGGCAACGCCAAGGCCAGCACCGATTTCACAGGTGGCTATGCCACCAATGTGGACAAGGTGTTTGCTGCCGGTGACATGCGCCGTGGCCAGTCGCTGGTGGTCTGGGCCATCCGTGAAGGTCGTCAGGCGGCACGCGCCGTGGACGAGTTCCTGATGGGCCAAAGCGACCTGCCCCGTTGAGGCTTCTCGTTCTAGGTACAATCCCTAGAACGCCAAGGTTTACATCCTGTTTACTTTGGTTCGCTAAGATCGCAAGAGCCGGTTTTTCCGGCTCTTGTTTTTTCATGAAGACGTCCACTCCATCCACCCTCGTTGAACTGCGTGACCTGAGCTTTGGCTATGGGGAGCGGGTGATTTTGAAAAACCTCAGTTTCAAGATTCCGCGCGGCCAAGTTACAGCCTTGATGGGGGTATCGGGCGGCGGCAAAACCACGGTGCTGCGCCTCATCGGCGGCCAAATCCGGGCACAACAAGGCCAGATGTTGTTTGATGGCAAGGATGTGACCGTGATGCAGCAAGCCGAGCTGTACGCAGCACGGCGCCGCATGGGCATGCTGTTCCAGTTTGGGGCCTTGTTCACCGACATGAGCGTGTTTGACAACGTGGCTTTCCCCTTGCGGGAGCACACCGCCTTGTCGGAGGACCTGATCCGGGACATCGTGCTCATGAAGCTCGATGCGGTGGGTTTGCGTGGTGCGCGTGATTTGAAGCCATCTGAAATTTCTGGCGGCATGAGCCGTCGGGTGGCCCTGGCCCGCGCCATTGCGCTGGACCCTGACCTGATCATGTACGACGAGCCTTTTGCGGGCCTGGACCCTATTTCTTTGGGCACGGCGGCGCGCTTGATCCGCCGACTGAACGACAGTCTGGGCATCACCAGTGTGATCGTGTCCCACGACGTGACGGAAACCTTTGAGATTGCCGACCATGTGGTGATCCTGGCCAATGGTGGTTTGGCCGCGCAGGGCACGCCGGCTGAACTGCGTGCCAGCACCGATCCCTTGATTCACCAGTTTGTGCATGCGCTCAGCGATGGGCCTGTGCCTTTCCACTACCCCGCGCCCACGGCGGACGAGGATTACGACCGGAGGTCTGCATGAATGTGATCCAGTTGCTGGGCGCATTGGGTGCGGCCACCCGTCAGGCGCTGGCCGATTGGGGCTTTGGCGCCCGTTTGTTTTTCAAGTTGCTCAAGATGTCAGGTGCAGCACTGCGGCGTTTTGGCCTGGTGCGCGATCAGGTGCATTTCCTGGGCAATTATTCGCTGGCCATCATCACGGTTTCGGGCCTGTTTGTGGGCTTTGTGTTGGGCTTGCAGGGTTACTACACCCTGCAGCGCTATGGTTCGGCTGAGGCCTTGGGTTTGCTGGTGGCACTGAGCCTCGTTCGCGAATTGGGCCCAGTAGTGGCGGCGCTGTTGTATGCAGGCCGGGCCGGGGCTTCGCTCACGGCCGAGATCGGCCTCATGCGTGCGGGTGAGCAGCTCACGGCCTTGGAGATGATGGCCGTGGATCCGGTGCAACGCATTTTGGCGCCACGCTTCATGGGAGGGGTGATCGCTTTGCCTTTGCTCACGGCGGTGTTCAGTGCGGTGGGCATTTTTGGTGGCTACGTGGTAGGCGTGCTGCTCATCGGTGTCGATGCCGGCTCGTTCTGGAGCCAGATGCAAGGCGGCGTGGATGTGTTCAAGGATGTCGGCAACGGCATCATCAAAAGCATTGTGTTTGGTGTGGCCGTGACCTTCATTGCTTTGTTGCAAGGGTATGTGGCCAAGCCCACCCCCGAGGGCGTGGCCAGCGCCACCACCCGCAGTGTGGTGGTTTCTTCTTTGTCGGTTTTGGGCCTGGACTTCATCCTCACCGCGATGATGTTCAGCATTTGAGGAGGACGACATGCAGCGTTCAAAAAATGATATTTGGGTTGGTTTGTTCGTATTGCTCGGCGCTGTGGCCGTGCTGTTCCTGGCACTCAAATCGGCCAATTTGCTGACTCTGAACTTCCGGTCTGACTACGAAGTCACGGCCAAGTTCGACAACATCGGCGGCCTCAAGCCCGGCGCTGCCGTGAAAAGCGCTGGTGTGGTGGTTGGGCGCGTCAAAACTATTGCTTTCGATGGTGAGTCTTTTCAGGCCAAAGTCACGCTGGCCTTGCAGTCGCAAAACCGATTTCCTCAAGACAGCTCGCTCAAGATCCTGACCAGCGGCCTGTTGGGCGAGCAGTACCTGGACATTGTGCCGGGTGCCGACGAAAAGAATCTGGTGGCGGGCGACAAAATCGGATCGACCCAATCGGCTGTAATTCTGGAAAACCTGATCAGCCAGTTCCTCTACAGCCAAGCCGAAAAACCCAAGGCTGAAGGCGGCAAGCCATGAGCCCCCAGATGAAGCGCTGGCTTGCTGGTTGTGCTGCCATTGCGCTGTTGGCCTTGCAAGGCTGTGCCAGTGTCAAAAGTGCTGATGTGCGCGATCCATGGGAGTCGATGAACCGCAGCATTTACAACTTCAATGATGCTGTGGACACGGTGGCCATCAAGCCGGTCACACAAGCCTATGTGAATGTGGTGCCCAGTTTTGTGCGAACCGGTCTGCACAATGTGGTGAGTAATCTGGGCGATGTCTGGTCCATGGCCAACAGCGCCATGCAGCTCAAGGGCCAGCATGCCGCAGAGAGTTTCATGCGTGTTGCGGTGAACACGGTGTTCGGTCTGGGTGGTGTGCTTGATATCGCGACAGAAATGCGCCTGGAGCGCCACAAGGAAGACTTTGGTCAAACCCTGGGTTATTGGGGCGTGAAGCCGGGTCCTTATGTGGTCTTGCCCATCCTGGGGCCTTCCACTTTGCGTGATGGTTTGACGTTTCCGGTGGATTACCAAGGCGAGGCCGCCCGCCGGTTCAGTGATCAAGCCACGCGCAACAGTTTGACTGCTGTACGCGTTGTGGATACCCGCGCCAATTTGCTCAAAACCGTGGACACGGTCAAAGAAGCCTCTCTGGATCCTTATTCGTTTGTTCGCGATGCGTATTTGCAAAAGCGGGAAAACGATGTGTACGACGGCAACCCTCCGGCCAATTTTGATTACAGCGACATCGATGCGCAGTGAGTGCATTTGGCCTCGTTACAGTTGCTCACAAGCGCTTGTGCAATCGCCTTTATAGTTTCCGCATGAAGAATCCAATTTCCCTCTTTTCATTGAACCGTCGCCAGATTTTGGGGGCAGTTGTTGCGGCTGCCGTGATGTCATCGGCGGGTGCCGTGTGGGCCGCCGACGAGGCCCCTGAAGCGTTCATCAAACGCATCACCAGTGAAACCCTGGACATCATCAAGGCCGACAAAGCCCTGCGCAATGGCGATGTGAACAAGTTGACCCAATTGGTCGATGACAAGCTCATGCCGCATGTCAATTTCCGCCGCATGACGTCTTTGGCCACAGGTCCCGCCTGGCGCAAAGCCACGCCCGAGCAGCAAAAGCGTTTGCAGGATGAGTTCAAGATCCTGCTCGTTCGCACCTACGCCGGTGCCCTGAGCCAGGTCAGCGATCAGGTGGTCGTGGTGAAGCCTTTGCGCCCAGGACAAGAAGACAAGAACCTGGTGGTCAATACCGAGGTGCGCGGCAAAGGCGATCCGATCCAGCTCGATTACCGTCTGGAAAAAACACCGAGCGAAGGGGCTGGCTGGATGATTTTTGACCTGAATGTTTTGGGCGTCTGGCTGATCGAGAACTACCGCACCCAGTTCACCAAGGAAATCAATGCAGGGGGCATTGATGCGCTGATCGCCAGTCTGGTGGCCCGCAACAAGTCCAACGCCCGCAATTCTTGATGGCCCAAGCCGGAGTCGAGACCATGAATGCTTTGAAGTTGCCACCCAGTCTGATGCACGAGCAAGCCGACGCTTGCTTGTCGCAATGGATCCGTCAACTTCAATTGCAGCCGACTGCGCCTCAGCCAGAGCCGGTGTTGGTCGATGCCTCCGCGCTCAGTGACTTTGACTCGTCGGCCTTGGCTGTTTTGTTGGGTTTGCGCCGTGTGGCCAAAGCGCAGGGGCGGTCGGTCTTGGTGCAGGGCATGTCGGCCCGTTTGAGCGAATTGGCCACTTTGTACGGCGTGCTCGACCTTTTGCAGCCCGCCTGAGCTTGTTTCGGGGTCAAATCCCCTCTCTTTTTGCCTTGTTCCGAGGCATTGAGCCGCCTTCACGTGGGCCAGCACTTAAAATAAAGCCCTCCCATGTCTGCGCTCTCATTCCAAACCGTCTCGAAAACCTATCCTGCCAAACAGGCGGGCGCTGCGGCATTTCGTGCGCTTGATCAGGTCAGCTTCGAAGTCGAAGAGGGCGAGTTCTTTGGTTTGCTGGGCCCCAACGGTGCGGGCAAAACCACCTTGATCAGCATCCTGGCGGGCCTGACCCGCGCCAGCCAAGGGCAGGTGCTGGTCCATGGCCACAATGTGCAAAGCGATTACGCTGCTGCGCGGCGCTTGCTGGGCGTGGTCCCGCAAGAGCTGGTGTTTGACCCTTTTTTCACCGTCCGTGAATCCCTGAAAATCCAATCGGGCTATTTCGGGGTCAAGAAAAACGACGCTTGGATCGATGAGTTGCTCGACAGCCTGGGCCTGACCGACAAAGCCAATGCCAACATGCGGCAGTTGTCGGGCGGCATGAAGCGCCGTGTGCTGGTCGCGCAGGCCCTGGTGCACAAGCCCCGCGTGATCGTGCTGGACGAGCCCACGGCGGGTGTGGACGTCGAATTGCGTCAGACCCTCTGGCAGTTCATTGCCAAGCTCAACAAGCAAGGCCACACGGTGTTGCTGACCACCCATTACCTCGAAGAAGCCGAAGCCCTGTGCGGCCGCATCGCCATGCTCAAGCGCGGCCAGATGGTGGCGCTGGAAAAAACATCGGTCCTGCTCAAGTCCGCCACCAGCCAGGTCTTGCGCTTCAAGCTGGACGGCGAGTTGCCTGCTGCGGTGGCTGCTGTGGCGCGCGTTACAGGCCGCATTGTGCAGGTGCCGGTGAACAACGCGCTGGACATTGAAACCTGCCTGAATACCGTACGCTCGGCCGGTCTGGTGGCCGAAGACGTCGAGATCCGTCAGGCCGATCTGGAAGACGTTTTCCTGGAAGTCATGAACCGCCAACAGTCTCACGCGGGAGCCCTGGCATGACCGGCTGGCAAACCCTACTCTACAAGGAAGTGCTGCGTTTTTGGAAAGTGGCTTTCCAGACGATCGCGGCGCCGGTCCTGACATCCGTCCTCTACATGCTGATCTTTGGCCATGTGCTCGAAGACCATGTGAAGGTGTATGACCAGGTGGCTTACACCTCTTTCCTCTTGCCTGGCCTGATCATGATGGGCGTGTTGCAAAACGCGTTTGCCAACAGCTCGTCCAGCCTGGTGCAAAGCAAGATCATGGGCAACTTGGTGTTTTTGCTGCTCACGCCCTTGTCGCACTGGAGCTGGTTTGTGGCCTATGTGGCCTCATCGGTGGTGCGTGGCCTGGCGGTGGGCATGGGCGTGTTCCTGATCACCGGTTGGATGGTGAACATCCAGTTCATCTACCCCTTGTGGATTTTGGCTTTTGCCATCATGGGGGCGGCCATGATGGGGGCCTTGGGTGTGATCGCCGGTCTGTGGGCTGAGAAGTTCGACCAGATGGCCGCTTTTCAGAACTTCATCATCATGCCCATGACCTTTTTGTCGGGCGTGTTTTATTCCATCCATTCGCTGCCAGCGTTCTGGCAGCAACTGAGCCACCTCAACCCCTTCTTCTACATGATCGACGGCTTCCGCTATGGCTTTTTTGGCCAAAGTGATGTCTCGCCTTGGGTCAGTTTGGGGGTGGTCGCCACGGCACTGGCTGCGGTCAGCAGTGTGACCCTTTACCTTTTGCGCACCGGCTACAAGATCCGGAGCTGAACACCATGAATGCAGAGCAACTTCGTTCCATCATCGCGGCCGGTTTGGCGTGCACACACCTGGAGGTCGATGGGGATGGTCGCCATTGGAGTGCGGTGGTCGTGTCCGAATCGTTCACCGGTTTGCGACTGATTGCACGACATCAAAAGGTGTATGCCACCTTGGGACAAAAAATCCAGACCGACGAGGTGCATGCCTTGTCGATGAAAACCTACACCCCTGCCGAATGGGCGGCTTTGCCTCGCTGAGTGATTTGAAAACATGGACAAACTGAAAATTCGCGGTGGCAAGCGCCTCCATGGCGTGCTGGACGTCGCTGGCGCCAAAAATGCCGCATTGCCCGAGTTGTGCGCCGCCTTGCTGAGCGCTGAGCCGGTCACCTTGGTCAATGTGCCGCGCTTGCAGGACGTGGCCACCATGCTCAAGCTGATCCGCAACATGGGGGTCACGGCCGAGCACCATGAAGACGGTCGTGTGACCCTGGACGCAGGCGGCTTGAACAACCCCGAGGCGCCCTATGAGCTGGTGAAAACCATGCGTGCTTCGGTGCTGGCCTTGGGGCCATTGCTTGCCCGTTTTGGCAAAGCCAAGGTGTCCTTGCCTGGCGGCTGCGCCATCGGTTCGCGCCCTGTGGACCAGCATCTCAAAGGCCTGCAGGCCATGGGCGCCGAGATCACGGTCGAGCACGGTTACATGCTGGCCAGCCTGCCCGCAGGCCGCACCCGATTGAAGGGCGCGCACATCACCACCGACATGGTGACGGTGACCGGCACTGAAAACTTCATGATGGCCGCCGCTTTGGCCGAAGGCGAGACCGTGCTGGAAAACGCCGCACAAGAGCCCGAGATCACCGACCTGGCCGAGATGCTCATCAAGATGGGCGCGAAGATCGAAGGCCACGGCACCAGCAAGATCCGCATCCAGGGCGTGGCGCGTCTGCATGGCGCTGAGCACCAGGTGGTGGCCGACCGCATTGAGGCGGGCACTTTCTTGTGCGCTGTGGCCGCCACCGGCGGTGATGTGGTGTTGCGCCATGGCCGTGCCGACCATCTGGATGCGGTCATCGACAAGCTGCGTGATGCTGGTGCAACGATCGAAGCGGGGGCTGATTTCATCCGCGTGAAGTCCGAAGGTCGCCTGAAAGCCCAGAGCTTTCGCACCACCGAATACCCGGGTTTCCCGACCGACATGCAGGCCCAGTTCATGGCGCTCAATTGCATCTCGCAAGGTGCCAGCAAAGTGACCGAAACGATTTTTGAAAACCGCTTCATGCACGTCAATGAACTGGTGCGCCTGGGCGCGCACATCCAGATCGACGGCAAGGTTTCGGTGATTGAAGGTGTGGAAAAGCTCTCGGGCGCCATTGTGATGGCCACCGATCTGCGCGCCTCGGCCAGCCTGGTGATCGCCGGTCTGGTGGCCGAAGGCGAAACCATCGTGGACCGCATTTACCACCTGGACCGCGGCTATGACCGCATGGAAGCCAAACTCCGCGCTGTGGGCGCCGACATTGAAAGAGTGAAATGATCACGCTGGCCCTGTCCAAAGGACGTATCTTTGACGAAACCCTGCCGCTGCTCCAGGCCGCAGGCATCGAGGTGCTCGAAGACCCCGAAAAATCCCGCAAGCTGATCCTGCCCACCAACCAGCCCAATGTGCGCGTGGTCTTGGTGCGTGCCAGCGACGTGCCCACCTATGTGGAATACGGCGGCGCCGATCTGGGCGTGACCGGTTTGGACACCTTGATTGAACACGGTGGCCAGGGTCTGTACCAGCCGCTGGACCTGAACATCGCCAAATGCCGCATGAGCGTGGCGGTGCGTGCCGATTACGACTACGCCAGTGCTGTGCGCACCGGCTCGCGTCTCAAAGTAGCGACCAAATACACCGCCATTGCGCGCGACTTTTTCGCGACCAAGGGTGTGCACGTCGACCTGATCAAGCTCTACGGCAGCATGGAACTGGCCCCGCTGACGGGGCTGGCCGATGCGATTGTCGATCTGGTGTCCACCGGCAACACGCTCAAGGCCAACCATTTGGTCGAGGTCGAGCGCATCATGGACATCAGCTCGCGTCTGGTCGTGAACCAGGCCGCGCTCAAGCTCAAGCAGGCGCCGATCCGCGCCATCATCGACGCCTTTGCGGGCGCTGTGAAGAAAGACTGACGACATGGGTCTGAACGCCAAACCATTGCAACTGAACACGGCGGACGCCGGTTTTGAAGCGGCCTTCGCGGCCCGCCTGCATTGGTCTGCCGACACCGACGCCGCCATCGAGCAGCGCGTGGCCGACATCCTGGCCGATGTGCAACAGCGCGGCGATGCGGCCGTGCTGGAGTACACCCAGCGTTTTGACGGCCTGCAAGCGGCCGATGTGAAGGCGCTGGAGATCACCCAGGCCGAACTGCAAGCCGCGCTGGACAGCCTGCCTGCCGTACAGCGCGAAGCCCTGCAAGCCGCTGCAGCCCGTGTGCGCAAGTACCACGAAGCGCAAAAAAAGGCGTCTGGTGAAAGCTGGTCTTACCATGACGAAGACGGTACGCTGCTGGGCCAAAAAGTCACGCCGCTGGACCGCGTGGGCATTTACGTCCCCGGTGGCAAAGCGGCTTACCCCTCATCGGTGTTGATGAACGCCATCCCCGCCCATGTGGCCGGGGTGCAGGAGATCATCATGGTGGTGCCCACGCCTCAAGGTGTGCGCAACCCCTTGGTGCTGGCCGCCGCCTGTGTGGCCGGTGTGAGCCGCGCCTTCACCGTGGGCGGTGCGCAGGCCGTGGCGGCGCTGGCCTACGGCACGGCCACCATTCCCAAGGTGGACAAGATCACCGGCCCGGGCAACGCCTATGTGGCCAGCGCCAAAAAGCGCGTGTTCGGCACCGTGGGCATCGACATGATTGCGGGCCCCTCAGAAATTTTGGTGCTGGCCGACGGCAGCACCCCCGCCGAGTGGGTGGCGATGGACCTGTTCAGCCAGGCCGAGCACGACGAATTGGCGCAAAGCATTTTGCTGTGCCCCGATGCGGCTTACATCGCCGAGGTGCAGGCCGCCATTGACCGACTGCTGCCCGAAATGCCCCGTCGCGAGATCATTGCCAAGAGCCTGAACGACCGGGGTGCGCTGATCCTCACGCGCAACATGGAAGAAGCCTGCGCCATCAGCAACCGCATTGCGCCCGAACACCTGGAAGTCTCCAGCCGCGACCCGCACCGCTGGGAGCCGCTGCTGCGCCATGCAGGGGCCATCTTTTTAGGGGCGTTTACCAGCGAGTCGCTGGGCGACTACTGCGCAGGCCCCAACCACGTGCTGCCCACCAGCGGTACGGCACGGTTTTCGTCGCCCTTGGGTGTGTACGACTTCCAGAAACGCAGCAGCCTGATCGAGGTCAGCGAAGCCGGTGCCCAACCGCTGGGCCGCATCGCTGCCGAACTGGCCTACGGCGAAGGCCTGCAGGCGCATGCCCGCGCCGCCGAATTACGTTTGAACCCTGTGCCCCCGATGCGAGACACGAAATGAGCAACGTCAGTCCTGAACTCATGCAAAGAATCCGCCAGGACGTACAGTCCATGCACGCCTACGCCATCCAGGATTCGGTGGGCATGGTCAAACTCGACGCGATGGAAAACCCACACCGCCTGCCTGCTGATTTGCAAAAGGCTTTGGGCGAGCGCTTGGGTGCGCTGGCGCTCAACCGCTACCCCGATGGCCGTGTGAACGACCTGCGCCATGCATTGGCTGCTTATGCAGGCATGCCCGAAGGCTTCGACATCATGCTGGGCAACGGCTCGGACGAGTTGATCTCGCTGCTGGCCATGGCCTGCGATGTGCCCGGCGCTTCCATCCTCGCGCCTTTGCCTAGCTTCGTGATGTACGCCATGAGCGCCCAGCTGCAAGGCCTGGCCTTCCACGGCGTGCCGCTGACGGCTGACTTTGAGCTTGACGAAGCCGCCATGCTGGCCGCCATTGCCGAGCACAAGCCGTCCATCGTTTACCTCGCTTACCCCAACAACCCCACGGGCAACCTGTGGAACGACGACACGATTGAAAAGATCGTGCTGGCCCAGGGCGCACAAGGCGGTCTGGTCGTCATGGACGAGGCTTATCAGCCCTTTGCCAGCAAGAGCTACATGGACCGCATCACGCGCCACACGCATGTGCTCTTGATGCGCACGCTCAGCAAATTTGGCCTGGCCGGTGTGCGTCTGGGCTACATGGTGGGCCCCAAGGCCCTGCTAGCCGAGATCGACAAGGTGCGCCCCCCTTACAACATCAGCGTGCTCAATTACGAGTGTGCTTTGTTCGCGCTGGAGCATGCCGATGTGTTTGCGGCCCAGGCCAAAGACCTGCGCGAGCAGCGTGCCCGCCTGTTGGGTGAGCTGGCCGCTTTGCCTGGCGTGACCCCATTCCCCAGTGAAGCCAACATGATTTTGGCCCGGGTCCCCGATGCGGCCACCGTTTTTGAGCGTCTGAAAGCACACAAAGTGCTGATCAAGAACGTTTCTAAAATGCACCCATTGCTGGACAATTGTCTGCGCATGACGGTGGGCACCGCCTCCGAAAATGACCAACTCCTCGCCGCTTTGAAAGCCTCCTTATGAACCGCACCGCTGCCGTCACCCGCAAGACCGCTGAGACGAACATCCGCGTTGCCATCAACCTGGATGGCACAGGTCAGTCCAAGCTGGCCACCGGCATCGGTTTTCTGGACCACATGCTGGACCAGATCGCCCGCCACGGTCTGATCGATCTGGACATCAGCTGCGAAGGCGATTTGCACATCGATGGCCACCACACGGTGGAAGACGTTGGCATCACTTTGGGCCAGGCTTTTGCGCAGGCTGTGGGCGACAAGAAAGGCATTCGCCGTTATGGCCACGCCTATGTGCCGCTCGATGAAGCTTTGAGCCGCGTGGTGATCGACTTCTCGGGTCGTCCCGGTTTGCACATGGATGTCAACTTCACCTCCGGCATGATCGGCGCGCTCGACACCCAGCTGGTGTTCGAATTTTTCCAGGGCTTCGTGAACCATGCCTTGGTGAGCTTGCACATCGACAACCTCAAGGGCGTCAATGCACACCACCAGTGCGAAACCATCTTCAAGGCGTTTGGGCGCACCTTGCGTGCCGCTTTGGAGCTGGACCCCCGCTCGGCCGGTGTGATTCCTTCGACCAAGGGAAGTCTTTGAACATGAGCGTCAATCGCGTTGCAGTGGTCGATTACGGCATGGGCAACCTGCGCTCGGTGGCGCAGGCGGTGATCCACGCCGCCTCCAGCGTGGACCATGCCGAAGTGACGGTCACCTCCGATCCGCAAGTGGTGCGCGATGCGCACCGCGTGGTCTTGCCAGGGCAGGGCGCCATGCCCGACTGCATGCGCGAGCTGCGCGAGTCGGGTCTGATGGACGCCGTGCTTGAAGCGGCCGCCAGCAAACCTTTGTTTGGCGTGTGCGTGGGCATGCAGATGTTGCTGGACCACAGCGCCGAAGGCGATACACCCGGCTTGGGCTTGATCCCTGGTGACGTCATCAAATTTGACCTGGCAGGCAGGACCCAGCCCGATGGCACCCGCTACAAAGTGCCGCAGATGGGCTGGAACCAGGTGTGGCAAAGCACACCGCGCCACGCGCTGTGGGATGGCATCGAAGACGGCAGCTGGTACTATTTTGTGCACAGTTTCTATGCCCAAGTCGCCAACCCGGCACACGCTGCGGCTGAGACCGACTACGGCGGTCGTTTTGCCTGTGCCATTGCCCGCGACAATATTTTTGCCACTCAGTTTCACCCTGAAAAAAGCGCGGCCCAAGGCTTGGCGCTGTTTCGCAATTTCCTCCACTGGCAGCCTTGATCCAGGGTTTGCCGATTTTTTCTCACCTGCCTTTAACTTGCCATGATTCTGATCCCCGCCATTGACCTCAAAGACGGCCACTGCGTTCGCCTCAAGCAGGGCGATATGGACCAAGCCACCACCTTTGGGGAAGACCCCGCTGCCATGGCGCGCACCTGGCTGGAAAAGGGCGCTCGCCGACTGCACCTGGTGGATCTGAATGGCGCTTTCGCGGGCAAGCCTCAGAACTTTGGCGCGATCAAGGCCATCCTCAAGGAAGTCGGCAGCGACATCCCGGTGCAGTTGGGCGGTGGCATCCGTGATCTGGACACGATCGAAAAATACATCGACAGTGGCCTTCAGTACGTGATCATTGGCACCGCTGCGGTGAAGAACCCCGGCTTTTTGAAGGACGCGTGCACCGCGTTTGGCGGCCACATCATCGTCGGCCTGGACGCCAAAGACGGCAAGGTGGCCACCGACGGCTGGAGCAAGATGACCGGCCACGAAGTGGTCGATCTGGCCAAGAAGTACCAGGACTGGGGCGTTGAGTCCATCATCTACACCGACATCGGCCGCGACGGCATGCTCAGCGGCATCAACATCGACGCCACCGTGAAGCTGGCCCAAGCCCTCACCATCCCTGTGATCGCTTCGGGCGGCTTGTCCAACATGGCCGACATCGAGCAGCTGTGTGCGGTGGAAGACGAGGGCGTGGAAGGCGTGATCTGTGGCCGCGCCGTGTACTCGGGTGACCTGGACTTTGCCTTGGCCCAACAACGCGCCGACGAGCTGAACGGTTGATCATGAGCACCGGTGCCACCTGCCGCGAGCTGTTGTTCGCGGGCCTGCCCGCCACCGAGTTGCAATTGCCTGGTGGTGACCGGCTGGTTGTGGCACACCACGGTGCCCATGTTTTGTCCTGGGTGAGCGGTGGGCGTGAGCGCCTTTACCTGAGCCCGCAAAGTGTGATGGACGGCCATGCCGCCATCCGTGGCGGCATCCCGGTGTGTTTCCCCCAATTCAACCAGCGTGGCGATTTGCCCAAGCATGGCTTTGCGCGCAATGTGTCGTGGGCACCCAAGCCCGCCAAGCTGGAGGCTGACCGGGCGCACCTGGCCTTGAGCTTGGGCGACAGCGCGGCCACGCGCCAGTGGTGGGATCAACGCTTTGAAGCCCTTTTGTTGATTGAACTGACGCCCGGCACTTTGCAGTTGGAGCTGGTGGTGCGCAACACCGACAGCAAGCCTTTGCTGTTCACCGGGGCCTTGCATTCGTATTTCGCCGTGAGCGACGTGGCCCAGGCGCGGCTGCTGGGCTTGGGCGGCAGTGCCGAATGGAATGCGGTGACAGACGGCCATGGCACAGCGGCACCTGAGCTGCGTTTTGTGGGCGAGTTTGACCGCGTGTATTCCGCGGCACCGGCTAGCTATGAATTGCTGGACGGCCCCCACGCCTTGTCCATTGTGCAAGACATGGACTGGACGCAGACGGTGGTCTGGAATCCCGGAGCTGCCAAATGCGCGTCGCTCAGCGACATGCCCGCAGACGGTTGGCAGCACATGCTGTGCGTCGAAGCGGCGCAGGTGTATGAACCCATTTGCATTGCGGCCGGTGACTTCTGGCAAGGCGCTCAGCGCTTGACGGTGCTGTGATGGGGCGTTCATCTGTGTTGTGTGCCGTGCGATGATTTTTTTACTGAACAACGAACCTTCCCATGCTGGCCAAACGCATCATTCCCTGCCTTGACGTGACCGGTGGTCGCGTGGTCAAGGGCGTCAACTTTGTCGAACTGCGCGATGCCGGAGACCCGGTGGAAATCGCGGCCCGCTACAACGAGCAGGGCGCTGACGAATTGACTTTCCTCGACATCACCGCGACCAGCGATGGGCGTGATGTGATCCTGCACATCATCGAAGCGGTGGCCTCGGAGGTGTTCATTCCGCTCACGGTGGGTGGTGGCGTGCGCACAGTCGAAGACGTGCGCCGCCTGCTCAACGCCGGGGCCGACAAGACCAGCTTCAACTCGGCTGCCATTGCCAACCCGCAAGTGATCCGTGAGGCCTCGGCCAAATACGGCGCGCAATGCATCGTGGTGGCCATTGACGCCAAACGCCGCACGCCCGAAGACGAGCAGCGCATCGGCACGAATGGTTTGCCCATGGGCCCCGGCTGGGACGTGTACAGCCACGGTGGCCGCAAAAACGTGGGCCTGGACGCGGTGGCCTGGGCCACCCAAATGGCCGAATACGGCGCGGGCGAAATCCTGCTGACCAGCATGGATCGCGACGGCACTAAAAGCGGCTTTGACCTGCCACTGACCCGCGCCGTGAGCGACGCTGTGAGTGTGCCCGTGATCGCCTCGGGTGGCGTGGGCAACCTCGACCATCTGGCCGACGGCGTGAGCATCGGCGGCGCTGACGCCGTCTTGGCCGCCAGCATCTTCCATTACGGTGAATACACCGTGCAACAAGCCAAGCAGCGCATGCGCGAGCGCGGCATTTCCGTCCGACTGTGAGTGCCAATATGAACTGGCTCAATCAAATCAAATGGGATGAACACGGCTTGGTGCCGACCATTGCCCAGGAAGCATCGACCGGCGATGTGCTGATGTTCGCGTGGATGAACCGTGAAGCGCTGCAAAAAACCGCCGAGCTCAAGCGCGCCGTTTACTTCAGCCGCTCACGCAAAAAGCTGTGGTTCAAGGGCGAGGAGTCCGGCCATGTGCAGACTGTGCACGACATCCGCATCGATTGCGACAGCGATGTGGTCTTGCTCAAAGTCACCCAATTGGGGCACGAGCCCGGCATTGCCTGCCACACGGGCCGTCACAGCTGCTTTTTCCAGAGCCTGCAAGGCGAGGACTGGGTCCCGGCCGATCCTGTGCTCAAAGACCCTGAAACCATTTACAAATAAGCCATGACCACCAACTCTTCTGACACGCTGGCTCGTCTGGCAGGCATCATTGAAAGCCGCAAGGCTGTGAATGGCGGCGACCCCGAAAAAAGCTATGTGGCGCGTTTGCTGCACAAAGGGCCTGACGCCTTTTTGAAGAAGATCGGCGAAGAAGCGACCGAAACCGTGATGGCCGCCAAGGACGTGGACCACGGGGGCGATACTGCCAAGCTGGTCTATGAAGTGGCCGACTTGTGGTTCCACAGCATGATCGCGCTGGCGCACTATGGCCTGACGCCCGCCGACGTGGTCAATGAGCTGGCCCGCCGCGAAGGCCTGAGCGGTCTGGAAGAAAAAGCCTTGCGCAAAGTGCAAGAGCGCGAGCGTCTGGGCGAGTAAGCTGTGGCCATGAGCACACCATCGCCCGAAGACAACAACCTCACCGTCAGCTGGGTCAGCTACATCCTGCACCTGATCGTGGCCGTCAGTGCCATCACGCCAGGCGGGCAGCTGGGCCCGGCTTTGCTGGTGGTGGCTTTGGTCATGGACCTGGTCAAAAAGGGCGATGTCACCGGTTGGGAGGCCACGCATTTCAGCTTTCGCATCCGCACGGTGCTCTGGGCGGCGTTGCTGTACCTGATCACCGTGCCCTTGTGGTTTTTCTTTGTGCTCCCCGGCTGGCTGGCCTGGGGGCTGATTTCCATCTGGTTTTTGTATCGGATCGTCTTGGGCATGGTGCGTCTGAATGCGCAGCGCCCTGTGACCGAGTGATCCCGAAAGTGTCTGAACGATGAGCGATTCCAACTGTATTTTTTGCAAGATCATCGCGGGCCAGATCCCCTCGCGCAAAGTGCATGAAGATGAACATGTCTTCGCCTTTCATGACATCTCGCCCTGGGCGCCTGTGCATTTCCTGATCATCCCCAAGCTGCATGTGCCTTCGATGGCGCACCTGACGCCCGCGCATGAAGGCTTGATGGGCCACATGATGACGCTGGCGCCCAAGCTGGCGCTGCAAGAAGGCTGCAAGCCTTACCCCGATGGCGGTTTCCGGATCGTGCTGAACACGGGTGCCGAAGGTGGTCAGGAAGTCCACCATTTGCACATGCATGTGATGGGTGGCCCACGCCCCTGGCTCAAGGGCTGAAGCGGTACTTCAGAGGTCCAATTCCCGGCTTGTACAAGGCCGTTCATCTTCAAGGGGTGTATCCCCTTAGAATTCACGCAACATTAGGAGGTTTTCATGGGTTCCTTTTCCATTTGGCACTGGTTGATCGTCTTGCTGATCGTGGTCATGGTGTTCGGCACGAAGAAGCTGAAGAACATTGGCTCTGACCTGGGCGGTGCCGTCAAAGGCTTCAAAGATGGCATGAAAGAAGGCGGCTCTGCTGCCGATGACAAGGCTGCGCCCCCCGTGGCAGCGCCTGCCGTCGAGAAGACGACCATCGATGTCGAAGCCAAGACCAAGTCTTGATCGCTTGAACCACCGAGCTTGCTGTGCTTGACTTAGGCATTTCCAAAATGGCGCTGATTGGCGTCGTGGCGCTGGTCGTCATCGGTCCAGAGAAGCTGCCCCGTGTGGCGCGCACGCTCGGCACCTTGATTGGCAAGGCCCAGCGCTATGTGGCCGACGTCAAAGCCGAGGTCAACCGGTCCATGGACCTAGAAGAGCTCAAGAAGATGAAGGAAACCATGGAAACCGCTGCCCGCGATGTCGAGCAGTCGGTGCAAACCACGGCTTCCGAATTTGAAAAAGACTGGGCCGAGACCACGGCAGGCATGACCGGCATGACGGCCAGCTCTTCCACCTGGGAGCCCAGCCCCCCCAGCTACAAACACCCGGCCAAGAATTGGCGTCTCAAACGCGGCGCCACCCCGCAGTGGTACAAAGCCCGTGCGGGTGTGCGGACCAAGGCTTTGTCGGGCGCAGCCCGTGTGGCGCGTTACCGGCCCAAGTCACTCAACACCTGATGGTTGAGCGCTGATGGCGCCGGCTGTTCAACCTATTTCCCTATGTCCGATTCCAATTCCCCAGACGAACTCGCAGGAACCGAGCAGCCTTTTGTCGCCCACCTGATCGAGTTGCGCGATCGTTTGATCCGTGCGGTAGCGGCCATTGGCATTGCTGCGATGGTGTTGGCGGTGTTTCCAGGCCCAGGCGAGCTGTACGACATCCTGGCGCAACCCTTGGTGGCGCACTTGCCCAAAGGGGCGACCTTGATCGCGACGTCGGTGATCTCGCCGTTCATGGTGCCTTTGAAGATCATGTTGATGGCGGCTTTTTTGCTGGCCTTGCCGGTGGTGCTGTACCAGGTGTGGGCTTTTGTGGCACCGGGCCTGTATGCCCATGAGAAAAAGCTGGTGTTGCCCCTGGTGGTTTCCAGTACCGTACTGTTTTTGGTGGGTGTGGCGTTTTGCTACTTTTTTGTCTTCGGACAGGTCTTCAAATTCATTCAGGGTTTTGCACCCAAGAGCATCACTGCCGCGCCTGACATTGAGGCTTACTTGAGTTTTGTGCTCACCATGTTCCTGGCCTTTGGCCTGGCTTTCGAGGTGCCTGTGGCCGTGGTGGTGCTGGCCCGTATGGGTGTGGTCAGTGTGCAAAAACTCAAGGAATTCCGTGGCTATTTTGTGGTGCTGGCTTTTGTGATCGCTGCCGTGGTCACACCGCCCGATGTGGTCTCCCAGCTGGCCTTGGCCATTCCCATGTGCTTGTTGTACGAACTGGGCATTTGGGCGGCGCAAATTTTCATCAAGCACACCCAGGCGCCTGAAGAAGCCGAAGCTTGATTTGAACGGCTGATGCCATGAAAAAAGGGAGCGTGCGCTCCCTTTTTTGTGCCCGCTGTTCTGTGGGATGTCAGCGGTTGGGTTTGCGTTGCGTTGGGCGCTCGGTGGGCGTCAGGCGTAAGACCAATTCGCCATGCCTGCGCCAGACCTTCACATCGGTGGCGGTGCCCGGTTGCAGACTGGCCACTTGCGTCAGCAATTCAGAGACATTGCCGACATTCTGGCCAGCGACTTGAACGATCACATCACCCGGACGGATGCCCGCCTTGGCGGCAGGACCGTTTTGCAAAACGCCGGTGATGACCACGCCTTGCGGCAAGGCTTTTTTACCAGCTGCGGGCAGCTGGAAGCTCTCGGCCAATTCGGGCGTCAAGTCCTGGGGTTCCACGCCGATCCAGCCGCGCGAGACTTTGCCGTTCTTGAGCAGGTCTTGCATGACTTGCTGTGCGGTGGACACGGGAATGGCAAAGCCAATGCCCATGTTGCCGCCAGAGCGCGAATAAATCGCGGTGTTGATGCCCATCAGGTGGCCATGCACATCGACCAGCGCACCGCCCGAATTGCCGGGGTTGATCGCGGCGTCGGTCTGGATGAAATTCTCAAAGGTGTTGATGCCCAGGTGGCTGCGGCCCAGCGCGCTGACGATGCCTGACGTCACGGTCTGGCCCACGCCAAAGGGATTGCCAATGGCCAGCACCACATCACCCACCTGCAAATCCTGGGGTTGACCCAGCACGATGACCGGCAGTTTGTCGAGCTGGATTTTCAGGAGCGCCAAATCGGTGTCCGGATCGGTCCCGATCACTTTGGCCGCTGCACGCCGTCCGTCGGCCAACATGACCTCGATGTCGTCGGCGTCTTCGACCACATGGTTATTAGTCAGGATGTGGCCCTCGGGGCTGACGATCACGCCGCTGCCCAGGCCGCCAGTGTTCTCTTCGGTGTCACCCTCGAAAAAGCGTGACCAGGGGTCGGTGTTGCGCGATGTGCGGTTTTTGCTCGTGCTGATGCTCACCACCGCAGGCGATGCTTTTTGAGCAGAGGCGCTCAGGCTGCCGGCGGGGCGGTTCAAGGGTGAGCCCGCTGGCGCTTGCAGCAGCGTCATGCCGTCAGCTGAGCGATGCACGCTGCGCAGCCATTCAGGCTTGAGCGTGGCCACAACAAACCAGGCCGCCAACAAGACGGTGACGCATTGAGAGAAAAAGAGCCAATAACGTTTCATGCCGATGATTGTCCTTGATCTTTTCTGGCATGTGTTCAGAAGGTGTAAAGCCCTGACGCCCTTGGGCCACAATAGAAGCCATAGCCAAGAGAAGTTCACATGACCGATGCCAAGACCCTGGGCCAGGCGCTGGATGCGCTGCTGGAGCCTGAGCAATTCAAAGATTACGGGCCCAATGGCCTTCAAGTGGAAGGTGACCGTGAGGTTCGCCTGCTGGTCAGTGGCGTGACGGCCAGCCGTGCCCTGATCGAATCGGCCATCGAGGCGAATGCCGATGCCATTTTGGTGCACCATGGTTTGTTTTGGCGTGGGCAGGATGGTCGTGTGACCGGCTGGATGCGGGAGCGTCTGCGCCTGCTGCTGACGCATGGCATCCATCTGTTTGCCTACCACTTGCCTTTGGATGCGCACGCAGAACTGGGCAACAACGCCCAATTGGGGCGGGTGTTGGGCTTGCGGGCAGATGGGCGCTTTGGTGAGCAAAATCTGGGTTTCATCGGGCAGGGCGATCAGACTTGGGCCACAGCCCACAGCCTGGCCGATCATGTGGCCCGTGTGCTGGGGCGGCAGGTGACGTGTGTCTCTGGCCACGAGCGTCCGATTCGCCGAGTGGCCTGGTGCACGGGCGGTGCGCAAGGCTACTTTGAATCGGCCGTGGCAGCTGGGGCCGATGTTTTCATCACTGGCGAAATTTCCGAGCCGCAAGCCCATCTGGCGCGGGAAACGGGCGTGGCCTTTCTGGCTTGCGGTCACCATGCCAGCGAGCGCTATGGCGCCGCGGCTGTGGGTGCTCGCATCGCCCAGGATCTTGGGCTGGCGCACCGCTTCATCGAGATCGACAACCCCGCTTGATGGCCTTGACCCACATGACACAGCTGCCACTGCCTTTGGCCATCACCCCGGGTGATCCCTGCGGGATTGGCCCTGAAATCATCGCTCGCGCTTGGTGTGAGGCCCCCTCGGAAACACGCCATTGTTTTGTGGCCGGTGATGTGGGGGTGATGCGCCGCGCCATGGCTTTGGTCCAGGCGGCGCCGACTTTCCCGGTGTGCGAAATTGACAGCCCGGCACAAGCCTTGACCGTGCCGCCGCGTTGCTTGCCTGTGCTGCAGGTGGTGCCAACGGCGCCTGTGTTGCCCTGGGGGCAGGTGGATGCGCGTGCCGGTCAGTTGGCTGGCGAAGCGGTGTTGTGGGCCACCCGTGCGGCTTTGCGCGGTGAAGTGGCCGGCCTGGTGACTGCGCCACTGCACAAGGAGGCCTTGCATGCTGCAGGTGCGCCTTATGACCAGTATCCGGGGCACACCGAATTGCTGCAGGCCGAAGCGGCGCGGCATGCGGGCGTGACCTTGGCGCAGATGCCGGTACGCATGATGCTGGCCAATGACGAGTTGCGCACGGTCTTGGTCAGCATCCATGTGTCCTTGCGCGAAGCATTGGATGCCATCACGGTGGACCGGGTCTTGCAGACTTTGCGCATCACGCATGCTTCCTTGTCGCGGGTCTTGGGCCGTGCGCCGCGCATGGCGGTGGCGGGCGTCAATCCGCATGCGGGTGAAGGGGGCTTGTTTGGGCGTGAAGAAATCGACATCCTGCACCCGGCTCTGGCGCAAGCACGCTGGGAAGGGCTGGATGTGCATGGTCCCTTTGCGCCGGACACGGTCTTCATGCGCGCAAGGCGTCAGGCCGATGGCCGCCGTGAGTTCGATGTGGTGATCGCCATGTACCACGACCAGGGCTTGATCCCGGTCAAGTATTTGGGGGTGGAGCAGGGCGTGAACGTCACGCTGGGCTTGCCCTTGGTCAGGACCAGCCCGGACCACGGCACCGCCATGGATCGGGCGGGACAGGGCGTGGCCGATGCCAGCAGCATGGTCCAAGCCATTCGCATGGCTTGGCAGCTGGTCAGTGGTGGGCACTGACCGTGCTTTGCTTTAGCCTTTGTTCTTGAGGCTGTCGCGGATTTCGCGCAGCAACAAAACGTCTTCGGGGGTGATGGCCTCTGGTGCCGCTTCAGCGGGGGCCTCGGCGACCAGTTTGTTCATCTGGCGGATCATCACAAAGATGATGAAAGCCAGGATGATGAAGTTCAGGGCCACGGTGATGAAGCTGCCGTAGGCGAACACAGCGCCCATTTTTTTGGCTTCCACCAGGCTCAGCCCGGCCGCTTGTCCTGCCAGGCCCACGTAATAGTTGGAGAAATCCAGGCCCCCGAAGGCTTTGCTGACCAGAGGCATGATCAGGTCACCCACGGCGGAATCGACGATTTTGCCGAAGGCGCCGCCAATGATCACGCCGACCGCCAAGTCCATGACGTTGCCTTTGACGGCGAAAGATTTGAATTCTTGAAAAAATGACATGGCAATTTCCTTTGAAAGATGTGAATCATAAAGTTTATTGTTTGTCACGATCAAATCAAGCACTCTCAAGCTTTGTAAGTCGCTTGTCTGTTTCACTCCGCTACAATCCCCGGTTGACCCCGATAACGACTCGCTAGAGGAATCCCATGAGTGACACCCCAGTCGACAGCAGCAAGCGGACGTGGCTGATTGCCTCCACTTGCGCAGGCGCCGTAGGCGCTGGCTTTGTGGCCACCCCCTTCGTCAGCAGCTTCCAACCTTCCGAACGAGCTAAAGCCGCTGGCGCAGCCGTCGAAGTGGACATCTCCGCCCTCAAGGCTGGCGAGAAGCTCACTGTCGAGTGGCGCGGTAAGCCGGTTTGGATCATGAAGCGCACGCCAGAGCAGATTGAATCCCTGAAGAAGGTGGAAGGCCAGCTTGCTGACCCGAATTCCAGCCGCACGGCCTACCCCATTCCTGAGTACGCCAAGAACGGTCACCGTTCGATCAAGCCTGAAATCATGGTGGCTGTGGGCATTTGCACACACCTGGGCTGCTCGCCTGGTGACAAATTTGCAGCAGGCCCTCAGCCTTCGCTGCCCGATGACTGGCAAGGTGGTTTCCTGTGCGCATGCCACGGCTCGACGTTCGATCTGGCTGGCCGCGTGTTCAAGAACAAGCCCGCACCCGACAACCTCGAAGTGCCGCCTCACATGTACCTGTCTGACACCAAGCTCATCATTGGTGAAGACAAGAAGGCTTGATGGAGAACGACATGGCTGAATTCAAAGAAATTTCTCCGAACGCCCCTGCTGGCGAAAAGCTCCTGAATTGGGTGGACAACCGTTTCCCCGCTTCCAAGCTCTACAAAGAGCATCTGAGCGAGTACTACGCACCGAAGAACTTCAACTTCTGGTACATGTTTGGCTCCTTGTCGTTGTTGGTTTTGGTCATCCAGATCGTCACCGGCATCTTCCTGGTCATGCACTACAAGCCTGACGCCAACGTGGCGTTCGCTTCTGTGGAATACATCATGCGTGATGTCCCATGGGGCTGGCTGATCCGTTACATGCACTCCACAGGCGCTTCTGCGTTCTTCATCGTGGTGTATCTGCACATGTTCCGCGGTCTCATGTATGGCAGCTACCGCAAGCCACGTGAGCTGGTCTGGATCTTCGGTTGCGCCATCTTCCTGTGCCTGATGGCAGAAGCCTTCATGGGGTACCTCTTGCCTTGGGGCCAGATGTCCTACTGGGGCGCTCAGGTGATCGTGAACCTGTTCTCGGCCATTCCTTTCATTGGCCCTGATTTGGCTTTGCTGATCCGTGGCGACTTCGTGGTGGGCGATGCCACCTTGAACCGCTTCTTCAGCTTCCACGTGATCGCTGTGCCTCTGGTTTTGCTGGGCCTTGTGGTGGCGCACATCATTGCGCTGCACGAAGTCGGCTCCAACAACCCCGATGGCGTTGAAATCAAGGGCCCGAATGCCCCCAAGGATGCCCAAGGGCACCCTCTGGATGGCATTCCTTTCCACCCCTACTACACAGTGCATGACATCTTTGCTGTCAGCCTGTTCCTCATGGTGTTCACCGCGATTGTGTTCTTCGCACCAGAGTTCGGTGGCTACTTCCTTGAGTACAACAACTTCATCCCGGCCGATCCGCTGACCACACCATTGCACATTGCACCTGTGTGGTATTTCACGCCCTTCTACTCGATGCTGCGTGCCATCACCAGCGAGATGATGTACGCCTTGATCGCTTGCGTGGTGATTGGTGCTGTCCTGGCTGTCGCCAAGGGCAAGCTGCCCAGCCTGCTCAAGGGTGCGGTCATCGGTGCTGCTGTGGTCGTTTCCGCCATGATGCTGGCCATCGATGCCAAATTCTGGGGCGTGGTCGTGATGGGCGGTGCCGTCGTGATCCTGTTCTTCTTGCCTTGGCTGGACAACAGCCCTGTCAAGTCGATCCGCTACCGTCCTGACTGGCACAAGTACCTGTACGCCGTGTTCGTGATCAACTTCCTGATCCTGGGCTACCTGGGTGTGCAGCCTCCTTCCCCGATCGGCGAGCGCGTCTCTCAAGTCGGTTCCCTGTTCTACTTCGGCTTCTTCCTGTTGATGCCTTGGTGGAGCAAGCTGGGTACGCCCAAGCAGGTTCCCGACCGTGTGACTTTCACGCCTCACTGAGATCCGGAGATTCAAGAACATGAAAAACCTCAAGAAACTCGCGTTGGGCTTTGTGATGGCCCTCGGCTTGGTCACGGGCGCACAGGCTTCCGGTGGCGACACCATCGCCTGGGACAAAGCCCCATCCAAGACCAATGACCTGGCTGCTTTGCAAAACGGCGCCAAGTTGTTCGTCAACTACTGCCTGAACTGCCACTCTGCTGCTTTCATGCGTTACAACCGCTTGAAAGACATCGGTTTGACCGAACAGCAGATCAAGGACAACCTCTTGTTCGCTTCCACCAAGGTGGGCGACACCATGAAGGCGGCGATCGATCCGCTGCAAGCCAAGGAATGGTTCGGCAAGAACCCACCTGACTTGACCTTGATGGCACGTTCGCGTTCCGGTCATGGCGGCACCGGTGCAGATTACCTCTACACCTACCTGCGCAGCTACCACCGCGATGCAAGCAAACCCACCGGCTGGAACAACCTGGCCTTCCCGAACGTGGGCATGCCCAACGTTTTGTGGGAACTGCAAGGCGAGCGCCAGCCCGTCTACGAAGAGCGTGAAGAACATGGCCATGCTGTGCAAATCTTCAAAGGCTGGAAACAAGTCAAGCCCGGCACCATGACACCTCAACAGTACGATACTGCCGTGGGTGACCTGGTCAGCTACATGCAGTGGATGGCCGAGCCCGCACAAAACAGCCGCGTGCGCATTGGCGTGTGGGTCTTGCTGTTCCTGGCAGGTTTCACATTCATCGCCTGGCGCTTGAATGCCGCTTATTGGAAAGACATCAAGTAATTGATCTTTCACCCGGCGTTCGAGCCGGGTCTTGTGGAGTGGTGGGCCTTTGTGGCCTCCCACTCTTTTTGATTTTTTGAGGAGCCTCCCGCCATGATGGTGCTTTATTCCGGAACCACTTGCCCTTTTTCACACCGCTGCCGCTTTGTGTTGTTTGAAAAAGGGATGGACTTCGAGATCCGTGATGTGGACCTCTACAACAAGCCTGAAGACATCAACGTGATGAACCCCTACGGTCAGGTGCCCATCCTGGTCGAGCGCGATTTGATTTTGTACGAATCGAACATCATCAACGAGTACATCGACGAGCGTTTTCCACACCCTCAGTTGATGCCCGGTGACCCAGTCGACCGTGCACGCGTGCGCTTGTTCCTGCTCAACTTCGAGAAAGAGCTGTTTGCCCACGTCGTCACGCTGGAAAACCGCACCCTCAAGGGCAACGACAAGGCACTGGAAAAAGCACGCGCCCACATCCGTGACCGCCTGACTCAGTTGGCTCCCGTGTTCCTGAAGAACAAGTTCATGCTGGGTGACAACTTCTCGATGCTGGACGTGGCGATCGCGCCGCTGCTCTGGCGTCTGGATTACTACGGCATCGAGCTGAGCAAGAATGCCGCGCCTTTGCTCAAGTACGCCGAGCGCATCTTCTCGCGCCCGGCCTACATCGAAGCATTGACACCTTCCGAGAAAGTCATGCGCAAGTAATTGCCTGTGAGGACCGACATGTTCAGCGACACCGAACTGCCATCGACCCGCCCGTACCTGATTCGGGCCTTGTATGAGTGGTGTACCGAGAACGGCTTCACGCCCTATGTGGCGGTCAAAGTCGATGGCTCGGTGCAGGTGCCGCGTGAATATGTGCAAGGCGGTGAGATCGTCCTGAATGTGAGCATGGACGCCACCAGTTCGCTCAAGCTGGGCAATGAGTTCATTGAATTCAAGGCCCGCTTTGGCGGCAAACCACGCGACATCATGGTGCCCATCCACCGCGTCATGGCCATCTATGCCCGCGAGAACGGTCAAGGCATGGCGTTTCCGGTCAGCGACGAAGAGTCGGGGCCGGCCAACTTAGCGGCCGTTGACAAATCAAGCGCCGATGAGGGCGATGGTGAGCCCACGCCGCCGCCAGTTTCGGGGCGTCCCGCGTTGACGCGGATAAAGTAAAAAATTACGCGTGCTCGGCCAAAGTGCTGTGCTTAGCGCGTTAGAATCTAGCCCGTGCCGCTTTAGCTCAGTTGGTAGAGCACCCGCCTTGTAAGCGGTAGGTCGTCAGTTCGAATCCGACAAGCGGCACCAAAATCAAAAAGCCCCTGATCGCCAGATCAGGGGCTTTTTCTTTGTTGCTGGCGATCAAAGGTTCCGGTTTTGAACCTTGATGCGGATGGCGCTCACGTGCAGACCTTTTTGGTTCAAATGCGCTTGCAGCGCGGGGATCATCTGGCGCAATTTGGCCGCCACCGCATTCGAGCTGACCAGCAGACACCAAGAGCCCTCTTCGATGGGGCCGGCCTGAACACTGGACCTCAAGGGCGCTGGCAGCAGGCTGCGGATGGCCTGAAGGCGCTCGGATGATTCGCGCACGCGGCTGGCCAGCAGCGCAAAAGTGGGTGACTCTTGCACGGCTTGTTGCAGGGGGATGGGATGGTGGCGTCTTTGCATGGTGAACCGAAGCCAAGGCATTATCACGCAGCATCACCGCGCAGGCATGGACGCCGCTCAGAAGGGTCACCTTCAGAGGCTAAAATGATCCTTTGGTCTGACAGGGCCAGGTCGGGGTGCAGCAGGACTTGTTTTCTGTGACCCTGGCTTCAAATGAACCTTTTAACTTGACAGGATAGACGGTCTGTTTCTCAGCCTTTGGCTGAAGGTGGATCTCGTAGACATGGCCATCCCATTCCTCACCAAAATTTTCGGCAGCCGCAACGACCGTCTGCTCAAGCAATACCGCAAAACGGTGGAGCGCATCAATGCCCTGGAAGCGGGTCTGGAAGGCCTGAGCGACGACGCATTGCGCGCCAAGACCGAAAGCTTCAAGCAACGTGTGGCCGCAGGCGAGACGCTGGACGCGTTGCTGCCAGAAGCCTTTGCGGTGGTGCGTGAAGGCTCCAAGCGCGTCATGAAGATGCGCCACTTCGACGTGCAGCTGGTGGGCGGTATCGCCTTGCACAACGGCAAGATTGCCGAAATGCGCACCGGTGAAGGCAAGACCCTCACATCGACATTGCCTGCGTATTTGAACGCCCTGGCAGGCCGCGGCGTGCATGTGGTCACGGTGAACGATTACCTGGCCAGCCGCGATGCGCAGTGGATGGGCAAGCTGTTCAATTTCTTGGGTTTGTCGGTGGGCATCAACTTGGCTCAGATGTCCCGCGAGGAAAAGCAGGCCGCTTACAACTCCGACATCACCTACGGCACCAACAACGAGTACGGTTTTGACTACCTGCGCGACAACATGGTCTATGAAGCGCAAGACCGTGTGCAGCGCCCACTGAACTACGCCATCATCGATGAGGTCGATTCGATCCTGATCGACGAAGCCCGCACGCCCTTGATCATCAGCGGTCAGGCCGAAGACCACACCGCCACTTACGTGGCGATGAAGCAGGTCATCCCGATGCTGACACGGCAAGAGGGTGAAGCCGATCCCCGCACAGGCGAGGGCATCATCACCCCCGGTGACTTCACCGTGGATGAAAAATCACACCAGGTGTTCCTGACCGAAGACGGTCACGAGAAAGCCGAAGCCGTGCTGGCCCAGCTGGGCCTGATTCCGGAAGGCGCCAGCCTCTACGACCCGGCCAACATCACCTTGATGCACCACCTGAACGCCGCCTTGCGCGCGCAGCACCTGTACCACCGCGATCAGCACTATGTGGTGCAAGACGGTGAAGTGGTGATCGTGGACGAGTTCACCGGTCGTCTGATGACGGGCCGCCGCTGGAGCGATGGTCTGCACCAGGCCGTAGAAGCCAAGGAAGGCGTGCAGATCCAGGCCGAGAACCAGACCATGGCCTCGATCACCTTCCAGAACTATTTCCGCCTGTACAACAAGATCGGTGGCATGACCGGCACGGCCGATACTGAGGCCTACGAGTTCCAGGAAATCTACGGTCTGGAGACCGTGGTCATCCCGCCGCACCGCAAGAGCCAGCGCGAAGACCAGCTGGACCGTGTGTACAAGACCTCGCAAGAGCGCTACACGGCAGCCATTGCCGACATCCGCGAATGCCACGAGCGTGGCCAGCCGGTGCTGGTGGGCACCACCTCGATCGAAAATTCCGAGCTGATCTCGCAACTGCTCACGCAAGCGAAATTGCCGCACCAGGTGCTCAACGCCAAGCAGCACGCCCGTGAGGCCGACATCGTGGCCCAGGCGGGCCGTCCTGCCATGATCACCATCGCGACCAACATGGCCGGTCGCGGCACCGACATCGTGCTGGGTGGCAACATCGAAAAAGACATCCAGGCCATCGAGGCCGACGAGTCCTTGTCCGAACCCGATCGCCAGGCCAAAGTGGCCGCCCTGCGCGAGCAATGGAAGCTCACGCACGAGCAGGTCAAAGCCAACGGCGGCTTGCGCATCATCGCCACCGAGCGCCATGAATCGCGCCGCATTGACAACCAGTTGCGTGGCCGCTCGGGCCGCCAGGGCGATCCCGGCTCTTCGCGTTTTTACCTGAGCCTGGACGATCCTTTGATGCGCATTTTTGCGGGCGACCGCGTGCGCGCCATCATGGACCGCCTGAAAATGCCCGAAGGCGAAGCCATCGAAGCGGGCATCGTGACCCGCAGCATCGAAAGCGCGCAGCGCAAAGTCGAATCGCGCAACTTCGACATCCGCAAGCAATTGCTGGAATACGACGATGTCTCGAACGACCAGCGCAAAGTGATCTACCAGCAGCGCAACGACATCCTCGACGCGCAAGACATGGAAAGCCAGATCGCTTCTCTGCGCGAAGGTTGCTTCACCGACCTGGTTCGCCAGTACGTGCCTGCTGAGACGGTGGAAGAACAGTGGGACCTGGCCGCGCTGGAGAAGGTGCTGGCCGATGAATGGCAACTGCCTTTGAACCTGCGTGAAAAAGTGCAGGCCTCCAACGCGATCACCGACGACGAAATCCTCGAGACCGTGGTCGCTACGGCCCATGCCCAGTTCCAGGCCAAACTCGACCAAGTGGGTGCCGTCAACTTCACGCCCTTTGAGCGCATGGTCTTGTTGCAAAGCATCGACACGCACTGGCGCGAACACCTGAGCGCACTGGACTACCTGCGCCAGGGCATCCACCTGCGCGGCTATGCCCAAAAGCAACCCAAGCAGGAATACAAGCGCGAAGCTTTCGAGCTGTTCGGCCAGTTGCTGGACTCGGTCAAAAACGAAGTCACCCGCACCCTGATGCTGGTGCGCATCGAGTCCGAAGCGCAGATCGAACAAGCTGCGCACGACATCGAAGAGCGTGCCGAGCACATCAGCAACGTGACCTACAGCGCCCCCGACGAATCCGGCGAGCCGCAAACGGTGGCGGCGGATCAGACCGGACAGGACTGGGGTCTGGTGGGTCGCAACGATCCTTGCCCTTGCGGCAGTGGGAAAAAATACAAGCAATGCCACGGCAAACTGGCCTGAGCATGCTGGCATCCACACAACGGGCTTCGGCCCGTTTTGTTTGTGGACTTTGAATTCATCTTTATTTTTGAAAGATCACCATGCCTGTGAATCTGCCCTTGATCGATCCCGCCCAGTTGCATGCCGTTGCCGGTGTGCGTTGGGGCATCACCGAAGCCGGTGTGCGCAAAGCCGATCGCAAAGACCTGAGCGTGATGTTGCTCGATGCCGGTGCCAGCGTGGCGGGCGTGTTCACCAGCAACCGCTATTGCGCCGCGCCCGTGCAGGTGTGCCGTGAGCATCTGGCGCAAGGCAGTGCCGTGCGCGCCTTGGTCATCAACACCGGCAATGCCAACGCCGGCACAGGCGCACCCGGCCTGGCCCATGCGCGCCAGACCTGCGATGCCTTGGCCAGCTTGCTGCAGTGCGCGCCTGCGCAGATCTTGCCGTTTTCCACCGGTGTGATCATGGAGCCGCTGCCGGTCGAGCGCATCGTGGCCGCTTTGCCTGCGGCTTTGGCCCACGCGCAAGCGGCCCATTGGGCCCAGGCTGCCGAAGGCATCATGACCACCGACACCCAGCCCAAAGCGGCCAGCGTGCAAGTCAACATCGGTGGCAAGGCGGTGAACATCACCGGCATCAGCAAAGGCGCGGGCATGATCCGCCCCAATATGGCGACCATGCTGGGCTTTGTGGCCACCGATGCGAACATCGATCCGGCCTTGCTGCCCGCTTTGGTCAAGACCTTGGCCGATGGGTCTTTCAACCGCATCACCATCGACGGTGACACCTCGACCAACGACTCCTTCATGCTGATCGCCACCCACCAGGCCGGTCATGCGCAGATCACTTCGCTGGACAGCGCCGACGGTCAAGCTTTGTTCAAGGGCCTGATGCAGGTCGCGCGCCAACTGGCCCACGCCATCGTGCGCGATGGCGAGGGCGCCACCAAGTTCATCACCGTGCAGGTCGAAGGCGGCCGCACTGCTGAAGAGTGCCGTCTGGTGGCTTATGCCATCGCGCACTCGCCCCTGGTCAAAACTGCCTTCTTTGCCAGCGACCCCAACCTGGGTCGCATCCTCGCGGCGGTGGGTTATGCGGGCATCACCGATCTGGACCAAGGCCTGATCGAGCTGCACCTGGACGATGTGCATGTGGTCTCGCAAGGCGGTCGCCGCCCCGAGTACCGCGAAGAAGATGGCCAGCGCGTCATGAAAGGCAGCGAGATCACCGTGCGCGTGGGCCTGGGCCGTGGCACGGCCACCGACACGGTCTGGACCTGTGACCTGAGCCACGACTACGTCACCATCAACGCGGACTACCGTTCATGAATTCACCTGCAAGCTCTGCATTGGATCAACTGCTGGCCAAAGTCAGTCAGCTGGTCGACCGCATCGAATCGGTCCTGCCCCAACCGCTGTCGGCGCCCGACTGGTCGCAAGCCATTGCCTGGCGTTACCGCAAGCGCTCTTCGGGGCATGGCGTGCTCGAACCCGTGCGCCATGTGGCCGCCATGACGCTGGACGACCTGCAGGAAATCGACCAGCAAAAAGAAAAACTGCAGCGCAACACCGAGCAGTTCGTCAACGGTCGTCCGTCCAACAATGTGCTCTTGACGGGCGCACGCGGCACCGGCAAGTCCTCGCTCATCAAGGCCTGCCTGAACTCGTATGCCGCGCAAGGCTTGCGCCTGATCGAAGTGGACAAAGCCGATCTGACCGATTTGCCCGACATCATCGAAGTCGTCGCCTCGCGCCCAGAGAAATTCATCGTCTATTGCGATGACCTGAGCTTCGAAGACGGCGAGCCTGGCTACAAGGCGCTCAAGTCCATTCTGGACGGCACCGTGGCCGCGGCCACTCCCAATGTGCTGATCTATGCGACCAGCAACCGCCGCCATCTCTTGCCCGAGTACATGAGCGAGAACCTCACCTACAAACACACCGAAGACGGCGAAGTGCACCCCGGTGAAGGCGTGGAAGAAAAGATCTCCTTGTCCGAGCGTTTCGGCTTGTGGATCAGCTTTTATCCTTTCTCGCAGGACGAGTACCTCACCATCGCGGGCCAATGGCTCAGCGCCTTGGGCGCCACGCCTGCGCAGATCGACGCGGCCCGCGCCGATGCCTTGTTGTGGGCTTTGGAGCGCGGCTCGCGCAGCGGCCGTGTGGCCTACCAGTTCGCCCGTGATTTCATGGGCCGTCAGGCTGCAGCATGAGTGGCCTGTTGGTTGCCGATGGCGAGCGTCAGCGCGAAGGCGGTGCTGAGCGGCCCGCAGTCGATGTGGCTGTGGGTGTGTTGATGCAGGCCGACGGCCAGTTTTTGTTGACCTCACGCCCCGAGGGCAAGGTCTATGCGGGTTATTGGGAGTTCCCGGGCGGCAAGCTCGAAGCCGGTGAAACGGTGGAAGAGGCTTTGCGTCGCGAACTGCAAGAAGAGCTCGGCATCGTGATCGGCCAAGCCCAGATCTGGAAAACCCAGATGGTGGACTATCCGCACGCCCTGGTGCGTCTGCACTTTTGCAAAGTGTGGGACTGGCAGGGCGACTTGCAAATGCGCGAAGCGCAATCCCACGCTTGGCAGCAACTGCCGGTGGACGTGGTGCCGGTGTTGCCCGGCACTATCCCTGTGTTGACCTGGTTGGCCGAAGAGCGCCAGTTCAGCGGCGCCACGCACCGCTGAAAAAAATCAGTCCTTGGTCGCGTGCCTTTGCACGCAGTCGATGTAGGCCGCGCCGTCGGGCATGCGGCCTGCGCGTTGGCTTTCATAGACCATGCGGCCCAGGCATTCCATGGCCTGGTGGTGCGCGTCGTGCAGTGAGTTGAGTTTGTGGGTCAGCAATTCCACCGCCTGGCGGATGCCTCGGGGCTGGTCGATGCTGCATTGCTCGCTGATCGACAGGTGCATGGACAAGTGCAAAAACGGGTTTTCCTTGTTGGGGTCGACCTTGAGCATGCTGGCCAGGGCCGCGTCCACATCGGCCAGTTCGGCGTGGTATTCGGGATGCTCGTCAATCCATTGGCTCACCAGCATTTCCATGGGTTCCAGCGGTGCCGCAGTTTTGGCTTTGGCGTACACGCCACAAAAAAATCGCCGCACATCGGCTTGTGAAGGTTGGATCAGCATGGGGTGGATTGTCCTTCATGTTGCCCGAGGCAGCCTGCGATGGGGCCATGGGGCTCGGGCTCAGAGGCGCTTCGCTTTGCCACATCGCCCAATCCCCATGGCCCCATCGCAGGCATGGTGCATGGCATCGGCAGTCGCAGAGTCTGAAGAGGGGCTGGCCCTGTTCGCGCGATGTGGCAAAGCGAAGCGCCTCTGAGCGCGGGCAGGGCCAGCCCCTCTTCAGACGGGTTAAGCCCTAGAATGAACCAATTGAAACGCCAAACATGCAATAAAATGCATGAAAACTTAACCTGGAGATTGAGAACATGAACCAAGCCTACATTTGCGATGCCATCCGCACCCCCTTCGGCCGTTACGGTGGTGCCCTCTCCAGCGTGCGCACCGACGACCTGGGCGCTGTGCCCCTGCGCGCCTTGATGGCCCGCAACCCGAATGTGGACTGGGCCGCCGTGACCGACGTGCTGTACGGCAACGCCAACCAGGCCGGTGAAGACAACCGCAACGTGGCCCACATGAGCAGCTTGCTGGCCGGTTTGCCGATGGACGTGCCTGGTGCCACCCTCAACCGCCTGTGCGGCTCGGGCCTGGATGCTGTGGGCACCGCAGCGCGTGCCATCAAGGCCGGTGAAGCCAGCCTGATGATCGCCGGTGGCGTGGAGAGCATGAGCCGCGCCCCGTTTGTCATGCCCAAGGCCGAGAGCGCCTTCAGCCGCGCCAATGCGGTGTACGACACCACCATTGGCTGGCGCTTTGTCAACAAGCTGATGAAGGCCCAGTACGGTGTGGACTCCATGCCCGAGACGGCCGAGAACGTGGCCACCGATTTCAAGATTGAGCGCGAAGCGCAAGACCTGATGGCCTACAACAGCCAGTTGCGTGCGGTGGCGGCCATCAAGGCCGGGCACCTGGCCCGTGAAATCGTGGGCGTGAGTATTCCCCAGAAAAAGGGCGACGCCATCATCGTCGACACCGACGAACACCCCCGTGAAACCAGCCTCGAAGCGCTGGCCAAGCTCAAAGGCGTGGTGCGTCCGGACGGCACCGTGACCGCAGGCAACGCCTCGGGCGTGAACGACGGCGCCTGCGCCTTGCTGCTGGCCGATGAGGCCACCGCGGCCAAGAACGGCCTGACCCCCAAAGCGCGCGTGGTCGGCATGGCCACTGCGGGCGTGGCCCCGCGCATCATGGGCATTGGCCCCGCGCCTGCCACCCTCAAGGTGCTGGCCCAGACTGGCCTGACGCTGGACCAGATCGATGTGATCGAACTGAACGAAGCCTTTGCCGCACAAGGCCTGGCCGTGCTGCGCATGTTGGGCTTGAAGGACGATGACGCCCGCGTGAACGCCTGGGGCGGCGCGATCGCCTTGGGCCACCCGCTGGGGGCTTCTGGTGCGCGTCTGGCCACCACCGCCATCAACCGCCTGCACAGCACGGGCGGCCGCTACGCGCTGTGCACCATGTGCATCGGCGTGGGTCAGGGCATTGCGCTGATCATCGAGCGGGTTTGATCGATGGACCCCGGATCAAGTCCGGGGTGACAATTTATTCAAGTCCGGGGCGACACCTCTGGCCACCAGCCCCTTCGGGGGCTTTTTTGTGCCTGCTCGAATTCTTCGGCGCTGACCTCGATCTCCATGCGCAGCAGCGCTGCGCCCATGGCTTTGCCCAGGTTGTCCAGGCGCAGGTTGCGCGCACCGCCGCCTTGCAGTGCGCCGTGCAAAACAAATTTCAGGGCCAGGATGTGGGGCAGTGGCCAGGCATCCACCTGACCGGGCAGCCAGGGCGCGAAGTGCGCCTGCACTTTGGCCGCCGTGACCTCGCGTTCGAGGATGCGGTAACCCGCTTCGTTCCAGGCAAACAGGCCGAAGTCGACCCAATCGGCTTTGTCGCCGCTGCGGGCGTGGGCCAGTTGCACCAAGGGAATGCGTCGTGTCGTGCTCATGCTTGCACCTCCAGCATCTGCACATGGGCTGTCACCCGGGTTCTGTCGATCAGCGTGGGCCAGATGCCCAGCAACTCGCTGGTGTTGTTCAGGCCCTGGAATCCGCAGGTGTAGGCCGGGCCGCTCAAAGCCATCCACGGAAAGAGTCGGCCAAAGCCATCGGCAGCCGCTTTGCTGGGGGTGCGCAGGACCATGCGCACCCAGATCTCGTGACGTTCATTGAGATCGGCTGCTGACGGCAGTGGGGCCAAAGCCCCATGCGCAGAGTTCAGGCCGGGGTACTCCACAAACAATTCATCGAAAAGGATTTTTCTTTCCTTCAATTGTTCGCGGATGATGCGCTCGGCCGCTTGCACTTTGTCCCAGGCATCGGGCCATGAAAAGCCCCAGCTGATGTCAGCCTTGAAGCCATCCTTGAAGCCTGCCACCACCTTGAGCTGGTCGGTGGGGGCGCTGCCTTGTGCACCGGTCAAGCGCACACGGTTTTGGCCTTCGTCGTGCAACTGGATCTGCCCCATGTTGAGCACCACATCGGGCGAGAAATACGCATGCGGGTTGTGCACCTCGTACAGCAATTGCTGGCGCACGGTGTCAAAGTTCACCAGCCCGCCGGTGTCCGGTGCTTTGGTGATGATGGCCGTGCCGTCGGCATGCACCTCGGCAATCGGGTAGCCGATGTGGCCCAGATCCGGAATGTTTTGCCAGTGACCCTGGTCCCCAAAATTGCCGCCGCTGCCTTGGCCCGAACATTCCAGCAAATGTCCCACGGTCAGGCCCTGGGCCAGGAGGTTGAAGTCTTCGGGCGTTTGGGCATCCGAGAGCTTCCAGCCCAGGCCGTGCACCAAGGGGCCCAGAAACAAGGCCGCATCGGCCACGCGCCCGGTGATGACGATGTCCGCACCTTGCGACAGTGCATCCACGATGGGCTGCGCACCGAGGTAGGCATTGCCAAACACCAGGCGCTCACGCACCGTGCCCACATCGCCGCCGTTCATCAGGTGGTCAAAGCGTGTGTGTTCGTCCTGCAAGAGGTCGAGCACATCGTCGCCCGACACCACGGCGATGCGCGGGTGCCAGCCTTTGCCCGCCAGCGCCGTTTGCACGGCTTGTGCCCCGCCCATGGGGTTCAGGCCGCCTGCATTGCACACGAACTTCACGCCACGTGCTTGCATCAAGGGCCACAGGCGCATGAGCATGGGCACCACATCGCGCGCATAGCCCAGCGAGGGATCGCGTTGCCGGTCTTTTTGCAAGATGGCCAGGGTCAATTCGGCCAGGTGGTCGCTGGCGATGTACTGCACATCGCCGCGCTCAATGCTGGCGGCCACGGGCTCCCAGTTGTCGCCATAAAAACCAAGCCCCGAGCCAATGCGTATGGATTGCGTCATGGGCCCATCTTGCTGCGCCGCACGTGACTGTGGATGGGGGACAACCCCTAGGGTCAGTCTCGTGAAAGACATACACAATCGCACGACCGTTCGCAAATGGCCAAATGTGAAACACAGCGTTCATTCGGCCTGGCGCAGGACGACAGAAGTACAACAAGGAGACAAGCGTGCAAGTGCTGCAACTGCTCATCAGCGGTGTGGCTCAGGGCTGTATCTATGGACTCATTGCCCTGGGTTTCGTGCTGATTTACAAGGCCACCGAAACGGTGAGCTTTGCCCAGGGTGACCTGATGATGGTCGGTGCTTTCGCGGGCTTGGCCACCATGACTTGGCTGGGCATGCCCTTTTGGTTGTCGGTGCCCGCTGCCATCATCGCCATGGGGGTGTTTGGCGTTTTGCTCGAACGCCTGGTCATCCGCCCGATCCTGGGGCAACCCGCTTTCTCCATCGTCATGTTGACCATTGGCGTGGGTTATGTGCTGCGTGGCCTGATCACCATGATCCCCGATGTCGGTACCGACACCCACACCATGCCTGTGCCTTATGCCGGTCAGGTGTTGCAAATGGGCACGCTGGTGGTGGCGGCTGAGCAGCTGGTGGTGATCGCCTTCACCACGGTGCTCTGCCTGGGCTTGTTTGCCATGTTCAAGTACAGCAAGCTGGGCATTGCCATGCAGGCTTCGTCGCAAAACCAGCTGGCCGCCTATTACATGGGCATCCCGGTGCAAAGCCTCAACGGGCTGGTCTGGGGTCTGGCGGCCGGTGTGGCGGCGGTGGCGGGTTTGCTGCTCGCGCCCATCACCTTTGTGCACGCCAACATGGGCTTCATTGGTCTGAAGGCTTTTCCGGCAGCGGTGGTCGGGGGCTTTGGCAGTTTGCCCGGGGCCATCGTGGGTGGACTGGTGATCGGCATCGTGGAGTCCATGGCTGGTTTCTATTTGCCTGAAGGCGTGAAAGACATCGCGCCTTACATCGTGGTCTTGCTCATGCTGGTGCTCAAGCCCAATGGCTTGTTTGGCGAAAAACTGCGCAAGAAAGTCTGAGGCCTTCGCATGCGATTCATTTTCAAAACCCAATACAACCAGGACATCACGCTGGCCAAGCACGGCGGCCATGTCTTCTGGTACAGCCTGCTGGCGCTGTTTCTGGTGGCCGCGCCCTGGGTGCTGGCCGAATACTGGCTGGCGCAATTGACCTTTGTGCTGATCTACGCGGTGGTGGGCCTGGGCCTGATGCTGTTGGCGGGCTTCACCGGCCTGTTCTCCATGGGGCATGCGGCCTTTTTGGGCGTGGGGGCCTACACCGAAGCCGTCATGGTTAATGCCGGTGTGCCTTTTCCGTTGGCGCTGATTTGTGCTGGTTTGTTCTCGGCCATCGCGGGCGTGGTGGTGGGTCTGCCTGCGCTGCGTGTCAAAGGCATTTACCTGGGCATGGCCACCTTGTCTTTTGGCTTCATCGTGGAAGAAGGCATTGCCCGTTGGGAGCACATGACCGGCGGCAATGCGGGCCTGAGTGTCAACCCACCTGCCATGCTGGGCTGGACGCTGGACAGCACCGAGTCGTTTTATTTCCTGTGCCTGGTGGTGGCGGTGGGAGCCACGTTGGCCATCCTCAATTTGCTGCGTTCATCGACCGGGCGGGCTTTTGTGGCCATCCGGGACTCCGAAATCTCGGCGCAAAGCATGGGCATCCACCTGGCCCGTTACAAGACCCTGTCGTTCGCCCTGTCGGCCGCGTTGGCGGGCATTGGCGGCGCTTTGTATGCACACAAGATCCAATTCCTCTCGCCCGACCAGTTCAACATCATCCAGTCGATCGACTTGCTGCTGATGGTGGTGATCGGTGGTTTGGGCTCGGTGCATGGGGCCTTCCTGGGTGCGATCTTTTTGATCGTCATGCCCCAGTTGATCGCCATGGGCAAAGACTTCTTGCCTGCCGCCATCGGTGGTGCCACTGGTTTGCAGGGCACGGTGTACGGCATGGTGCTGATCGCCTTTGTGTTGTTTGAACCGCTGGGTTTGTATGGCCGCTGGCTCAAGGTGCGGACTTGGTTCCAGCTGTTCCCCTTCTACCGCCGCGGCATGTTCAAGCGCCAGAAATCCTTCCAGAAGTCGGACCGCCTCAAATGAACGACGACATCCTTTTATCTGCCCAGAACCTGAGCGTCCGCTTTGGCGGCGTGCTGGCCGTCAACAACGTGAGCTTTGACGTCAAGCGCGGCGAAGTGTTCACCCTGATCGGCCCCAACGGCGCAGGCAAGACCACAGTGTTCAACCTGATCAGCCGCATCTACACGCCCACCACCGGCGTGATCGACTATGCGGGGCCTGATGGCACGCTGCGCCTGACCGACCAGCCGCCGCACAACATCGCCGGTCTGGGCATTGCCCGCACCTTCCAGAACATCGAGTTGTTCGAGCACGCCACCGTGCTGCAAAACCTCTTGATTGGTCGCCACACCCACCGCAAAACCGGTTTGTGGAGCGAGATGTTTTTCAGCGCAAAAACCCGCGCCGCCGAAATCGAAGCGCGTGAAAAGGTCGAAGAGGTCATCGACTTCCTCGACCTGCAACACCACCGCGACTCGATGGTGGCGGGCTTGCCCTATGGCGTGCGCAAAGTGGTCGAGCTGGCCCGTGCCTTGTGCACCGAGCCCAAGCTGCTTTTGCTGGATGAGCCTTCGTCAGGTTTGAACGTCGAAGAGACCGAAGACATGGCGTTCTGGATTTCCGACATCCAGCACGAGCTGGGCATTTCGGTGCTGATGGTCGAGCACGACATGGGCCTGGTGTCCAAAGTGTCTGACCGCGTGCTGGCCATGAGCCAGGGCCAGGAGCTGGCCACGGGCACGCCCAGCCAGGTGCAAAGCGATGCCGGTGTCATCGAGGCCTATCTGGGCTCGGTGGACGATGTGTCCAGCCTGCGCCGCGAAAACCACAAAGCGGAGGCCGCATGAACACCCCCGTGATCGAAGACAACATCGTCCTCAAACTGCTCAACGTCGAAAGCGCCTATGGCCCGATCAAGGCCATCCGGGGCGTGAGTTTGCAGGTCAAGAAAGGCGAGATCGCCACCGTGCTGGGCTCCAACGGCGCGGGCAAAACCACCATCTTGAAAACCATCAGCGGCATCATCGACCCGCGCAAGGGCTCGGTCGAATTCAAGGGCCAGAACATCACCGCCATGGACCCGGCCCTGATCGTGCAGCGTGGTCTGATGCATGTGCCCGAAGGCCGCGAGGTCTTTCCGCTGCTGTCGATCCGCGACAACTTGCTCATGGGGGCTTTCACCCGCAGCGACCGCGATGGCGTGGCCCGCGACATGGAGGCCGTCTTCAACTACTTCCCAATCTTGCGCGAGCGTGCCGCGCAAGACGCGGGCTTGCTCTCGGGCGGGCAGCAGCAAATGCTGGCCATCAGCCGGGCCCTGATGGCCAATCCCGATTTGATTTTGCTGGACGAACCCAGCTTGGGCCTTTCCCCGAAGCTGACCAAAGAGATCTTCGAGATTGTGGTGCGCATCAACCGCGAACGCGGCACCACCATCTTGCTGGTTGAGCAAAACGCCAACATGGCGCTCAATGCCTCGGACTACGGCTATGTGCTCGAAAACGGCCGCATCGTGATGGAAGACACTTGCGCCCGCCTGCGCGAAAAGGACGACATCAAGGAGTTCTATCTGGGCATGAAGGAAGAGGGCGTGCGCGCCGACCGCCGCTGGAAAAAGAAGAAAACCTGGAGATAAGACAGATGAGCAACCTCTGGGACGCATCGGGCATCCAGCCCAACAAAAACATCGTCATGGCGGGCGAGACCATCCCCGCGATTTTCTGGAACGCGGTGGCCGCACGCGGCCCCAACGTGTGGATGCGCCAAAAAGAGTTGGGCATCTGGCGCAGCTGGACCTGGAACGAAACCGCGAAGGCCGTGCGCGAGATTGGCCACGGCCTGATGTCGCTGGGCTTTGACGCGCACCACACCGCCTCCATCCTGTCGAACACCAACATCGAATGGGTCTTGTGTGACCTGGCGGTGCTGAGCGCTGGTGGCGTGGCCAACGGCATCTACCCCACCGATGCGGCCGATCAGGTGCATTACCTGTGCGAAGACTCGGGCACTTCGGTCCTGTTTGTCGAAGACGACGAGCAGCTCGACAAAGCCCTGGCGGTGCGCGACAAGCTGCCGCTTTTGAAGAAGATCGTCGTGTTCGACATGGACGGTCTGCGCGAGTTCAAAGACCCGCAGGTGATCAGCCTGGACGACTTGCGCGCCTTGGGCCGCGAGCATTTGGCATCGCACCCCGACCTGCTGGCGCAGCGCACAGCCGCTTGCCGACCGGAAGACCTGGCCATTTTGGTCTACACCTCGGGCACCACCGGCAAGCCCAAGGGCGGCATGCACAGCCACCGGGGCCTGGTCTACAGCGTGCGGGGCTACAACACGCTGATTGCGCGTGACGAGACCGACGAGTGCATGTGCTTTTTGCCCCTGTGCCACATTGCCGAACGCATGGGCGGCGAGTATTTCTCGCTTTACACCGGGGCCAAACTCAACTTTGTCGAGAACCCCGAAACCGTGCCCGAGAACGTGCGCGAGATCGCGCCCACCGTGTTCACCGGTGTGCCGCGCGTGTGGGAGAAGTTTTATTCCGGCGTGATGATCGCGCTCAAGGAGGCCGGGGGCTTTCAACAGGCCGTGTATGGCTGGGCCATTGGCGTGGGCCAGAAGGTGGCCGAATTGGTGTTGCAACGTCAAACTGTGCCCTGGCACCTGAAGCTGCGTTTTCATGTGGCCCGCTGGTTGGCGCTCAACAATGTGCGCAAGATGATTGGCATCCACAAGGCCCGTTTTTTGGTCACAGGTGCGGCCCCCATTTCACCTGACTTGGTGCGCTGGTACCTGGCGTTGGGCCTGCCCATGCTCGAAGTCTGGGGCATGACCGAGACCTGCGGTGCCGCTACCGGCGTGCCTGCCAACCACATCAAGCCCGGCTCGATTGGCCCGGCTGCCGAGTTCAACGAAGTGCGGCTGGACCCGTTGACCAGCGAGATTCTGGTGCGCGGCCCCAATGTGTTCATGGGTTACCTGAACCTGCCCGAGAAAACCGCCGAGACCATCGATGCCGATGGCTGGCTGCACACGGGCGATGTGGGCGTGATGGACGAGGAAGGGTTTTTCCGCATCACCGACCGCATGAAAGACATCATCATCACGGCTGGGGGCAAGAACATCACCCCGAGCGAGCTGGAAAACGAATTGAAATTTTCGCCCTACATCACCGACGCGGTGGTGATCGGCGACAAACGGGCCTACCTCACCGTGATCATCATGATCGACCAGGAAAACGTGGAGAAATACGCGCAAGACAACGATGTGCCGTTTTCCAACTACGCCAGCCTGACCCGCGCCGCCGAGGTGCAGGCGCTGATCCAGGGCGAGATGGAGCGGGTCAACAAGAAGTTTGCCCGCGTGGAGCAGATCAAAAAATTCTGGTTGCTCGACACCCAACTGACCGCCGAAGACGAAGAGCTGACGCCCACCATGAAGCTCAAACGCAAACTGGTTCAACAAAAGTACGCGCCGCAGATCGAGGCGATGTACCGCTGACCGATTCATTTTTCACTACAACAGGAGACAAGCCCCATGAAAATCAAACTCAGTCTGATCGCTGCAGCGATGGCGCTGACCGCAGGTAGCGCCATGGCCCAAACGCAGGGCGTGAGCAAAAACGAACTCGTGCTCGGGTCCATCCAGGATTTGTCCGGCCCACTGGCCGGCTTTGGCAAGCAAGTGCGCCTGGGCATGCTGCTGCGTGCCGATGAAGCCAACGAACAAGGTGGTGTCAACGGCCGGACCATCAAGCTGCTGGTCGAAGACTCGGGCTATGACCCGCGCCGTGCGGTGCTGGCCGCCCAGAAGCTGGTCAACCAGGACAAGATTTTTGCCATGATCGCCCACATCGGCACGGCCCAGAACATGGCCGCCATGCCGGTGCAGTTCCAGAAGAACGTGGTCAACTTCTTCCCGGTGACTGCGGCGCGTGAAATGTACGAGCCCTTCCACAAGCTCAAGTACTCCTTTGCCGCCACTTACTTTGACCAGATGCGCCAGGCTGTGCCGGCCATGGTCAAGGAAAAAGGCGCCAAGCAGCTGTGCGCCATGTACCAGGACGATGAATTTGGCCTGGAAGTGTTCCGGGGCGCCGAAGCGGGCCTGAAGGACGCGGGCCTGCAGTTTGCCGAAGTCACCACCTATAAGCGCGGTGCGACCGACTTTGCATCGCAAATGCAAAAGCTCGCTTCGGCCAAATGCGATTTCGTGGTCATGGGCACCATCATCCGCGAAACCATTGGCGGCATCGCCACCGCACGCCGCCTGGGCTTCAACCCCACCTTCATCGGCTCGAGCGCGGCCTACACCGACCTGATCCACAAGCTGGGCGGCCCTGCCATGAATGGCTTTTACGCCACCATGACCGTGCAACACCCCTACCTGGACGAAGCCGCGCAGAACATCCGTTTCTGGGCCAACAAGTACAAGACCAAGTTCAACGAAGACCCGACCGTGTTCTCGGTTTATGGCTACAACGCTTTGGACTCGTACCTGCGTGCGGTTGAAAAAGCCGGTGCCAATTTGACGACCGAGAGCTTCATCAAGGCCATGGATACGATGAAGCTGCCACCCGACATGTTCGGCAGCCCCGAAATGACCTTCAGCCCGACCAAGCGTCTGGGCAGCAACATCTCGCGCATGTCGCAGATCCAGGACGGCCGTTGGAAGGTCGTCTCCGACTACCCCAAAGCCAAGTGATCCACGCAGCGCTTGCTGCATGAAAAAAACCGCCAGTGCCCGCAAGGGCCTGGCGGTTTTTTCTTGGAGGGGATCAGATGCCCAGTTGCTTGGCCGCCAGCTCTTTCATGATTTCTTCGGCGCCACCCCCGATCATCATGACCTTGACTTCACGGTAAATCCGCTCGCTCACGGTACCGCGCATGTAGCCCATGCCGCCCAGCATCTGCACCGCCGCATCGGCGCAAAACTGCATGGTTTGGGTGGCGTGGTTTTTCAAGAGGCACACCTGGGCCACCCATTGGGGGCCGGTCTGGCCCGCATCGGCTTGCTGCGTGACCGCATCCACCCAGGCCTGGGTGGACGAGATGCGCATTTGCATGTCCATCAGTTTGTGGCGGATCGCCTGTCGCTCGATCAGGGCCGCGCCAAAGGTCTGGCGTTGGCGGCTCCAGTCCAGGGCTTCGTCAAAGCAAGCCTCAGCAAAGCCCAGCGCCATGGCCGACATGGCCAGGCGCTCGCCATTGAAATTGCCCATGATCATCTTGAAGCCCGCGCCTTCGTCGCCGATTCGGTAGCGCTGGGGCACGCGCACGCCGTCAAAGCGCAGCTGTGCGGTGTCCGAGCTGTGCCAGCCCATTTTGTGCAGACGCGTGCGCGAGATGCCGGGTGTGTCGCCGGGCACCACGACCATCGAGATGCCACCGGCCCCCTTGCTGGCCGCATCGGTGCGCACGGCCAGCGTGATCCAGTCTGCGCGCAGGCCCGAGGTGATGAAGACTTTTTCGCCGTCGATCACATAGTCCGCGCCGTCGGCACGGGCCGTGGTGCGCAGGCTGGCCACGTCCGAGCCACCTCCGGGCTCGGTGATGGCCAAGGCCGCGATGCGCTCGCCGCGCAGCACAGGCGGGACCACTTCGGCTTGCAGCTCGGCGCTGCCATGCGCCATGACCGGGGGCAGACCGATGTTGAGCGAGAACAGGCTGGCCATCACGCCGCCGCTGCCACCGTAACGCGCCAGGGTTTGCGATAGGACGTTGCGTGCGCGCCAAGGCGCGGGCGTGCCGCCCAAATGTTCGGGATAGCCCAGGCCCAGCAAGCCCAGCTGTGCGGCTTGGGTGTAAAGCGATCGGTCAAACTGACCGGCTTCTTCCCATGCGGCCACATGCGGGGCGATGGCCTGGCGGGCAAAGCGCTCCACCGTGGTCTGCAGGCTTTGCAGGTCTTCTGATGTGAAATTGGCTGTGAATTCAGTGGTGTTCATGCGGCGTCTTTCCATTGCACCAGCACCTGGCCGGGGCCCACTTGCTGGCCGACGGTGGCCGAGAGGCTGTGCACCACCGCATCGCGTGGGGCACACAAGATGTGTTCAAGCTTCATCGACTCGATCACCAGCACGGCATCGCCCTGTTTGACCGCTTGGCCCTCTTGCACATGCAGCGCGATCAGCTTGCCGTTGAAGGGCGCGCGCAAAGACTGCGCAGCTTGTGCGCTTGCGCCTGTGCTGGGCGCGCTATGGCTTTGGTCGCTGAGCCACAGCTCAAAGTTCTCGGAGCCTTGCAGTTGCACATGCCAGCGCATGTCGGTGCCCGCATTCCTGCATGCCGCGGCACGCGCTTGCCAGCGCTGGCCATTCAAGTCGATGTGCAGCCATTCGTTGCGGCGCTCCACACGGGCCTGGTGTGTGGCATCAACTGTTTGGATGCGCACTTGCCCCCGGCCAAGTTCTTGCACGCTCAGCGAAAAAATTTCTGAACCCAGGCCCATGCGCACTGGCCGCATGAATGGGCTGGGCATCGCGGCTGCGGGCGCTTGGCTGGCATAGAGCACGGCCAGCGCGGCCACGGTGCGTGCCTCGCTCGTGGCTTGCAGGCTTTGGCGCACCGCATCGGCTTCTTCGGCCAGGAAGGGGATCAATGCCTCACCGGCACGGAACACCGGGTGCTGCAAGCAAGCGGCCAGAAAGGCGCGGTTGGTGGGCAGGCCCAGCACGGCGGTCTGGTTCAAGCCGGTGCGCAGGCGGTCGATGGCTTCACTGCGTGTGGGCGCGTGGGTGATCAGTTTGCCCAGCATGGCGTCGTAGTGCGGTGTGACCACCGCGCCTGCGTGCAGTGCATGGTCAAAGCGCAAACCCTCTGGCGCGGTAAAGGCCTGCACCGTGCCGGTCTGCGGGGTGAAGTGTTCGTCTTCGGCGCACAGCCGCACCTCGATGGCATGGCCTTGCAGGCGCACATCGGCCTGCGTCAGGGGCAGCGGCTCGCCGCGTGCGATGCGCAGCTGCCACTCGACCAGATCGAGACCCGTGAGCAGCTCGGTCACCGGGTGTTCCACCTGCAGTCGGGTGTTCATCTCCATCAGATAAAAGGGCTTGTCGGTCTGTGCTTCGTCCAGCAAAAATTCCACCGTGCCTGCGCCCACATAGCCCGCCGATTGTGCGAGCGCGATGGCCGCTTGCCCGAGTTGTGCGCGCAGCGCAGGGTTCACCGCCGGGCTGGGGGATTCTTCGATGATCTTCTGGTGACGACGTTGCACCGAGCAATCGCGCTCACCCAGATGGATGCAGTGGCCCTGTGTGTCGGCCATGACCTGCACCTCGATGTGTCGGGGGCGCAACAAGGCGCGCTCCATCAACAAGTCGCCGTTGCCAAAACCGGCCAGGGCTTCGGAGCGGGCGCTGTGCAGTGCGGGCAGCAGTTGTGCCATGTCGGTCACCAGGCGCATGCCGCGCCCACCGCCACCGGCCACGGCTTTGACCATGAGCGGTAGGCCCAGTTGCTGTGCCTGCGCGGTGAAGGTGGCATCGCTTTGGTCTGCGCCCAAGTAGCCCGGCAGGCAAGGTACGCCATGCTGGAGGGCCAGCGCTTTGGCGGCCGACTTGCTGCCCAGGGCGCGGATGGCCTCGGGCGGCGGCCCGACCCAGGTCAGGCCCGCATCGGTGACGGCCTGGGCAAACTCGGTGTTTTCGCTCAAAAAACCATAGCCCGGGTGCACCGCGTCGGCACCGCTGTCACGCGCCGCTTGCAGCAGCTTGTCGATGCGCAAATACGAATCCGCCGACAGCGTGCCGCCCAAGGCGCAGGCCGTGTCGGCTTCCTGCACATGCAGGGCGTCGCGGTCGGCGTCTGAAAACACGGCCACGGTCGCTATGCCCATGCGCCGGGCGGTGCTGATCACGCGGCGGGCGATCTCGCCCCGGTTGGCGATCAGCAGGCGGGTCACGTTTCGGTTCATGGCTGGCCTCCGGTAGCTTGGGCCCAAGGCGCAACTTGTTTGCGTGCAAATGCGGCCAGACCTTGGGCCGCTTCGGCACTGCGCAAGCCGGTGGCAAAAGCCTTGGCGGCGGCATCGCGCAGATCGGGCACGGGGCTTTGCAAACTGCGCAGCAGTTGTTTGGTGCTGGCTACCGCGCCGGGTGCGGCGCGCAGCAGGCGGATCAGTGTGGCTTGCCAAGCTGCATCGTTGTCCTGTTCGACCACTTCATGCATCAAGCCTACTTGCAGCGCTTGCGCAGCGGAGTAGCTCAGCCCTTGCAGCAGGCACTGGCGGGCGGCGCTCTCGCCCAGGCGCTGCCACACAAAAGGCGCAATCTGCGCAGGCGGCAGGCCCAGCGTGACTTCGGGCGTGCCCAGAACCGAGCGCGATGTGGCCACCACATGGTCGGCGCAGCACACCAGACCAAAGCCGCCGCCCATGGCCGCGCCGTCGACCCGGCAGACCAGCAGCTGGGGCAGGGCGCACAGTGCGTGCAGCAGGTCACCGAAACTTTTGTTCATGGCCAGCAGCGGGTCGGTTTGACCCTCCTGCAAAGGCTGGCCAATCAGGCTGGCAAAGCCGCCCAGGCTGCCGCCCGCGCAAAAGGCACCGCCTGCGCCGGTCAGCACCACGATGCGGAGCGTGGGGTCTTGTGCGGCCCGCGCACAAGCACTTTGCAAGCCGTCCACGATGGCATCGCTCAAAGCGTTGTGCGTGGCCGGGTCGTTCAGGGTCCAGGTCTCGACTGCGCCTTGGCGCTCGATCAACAGATGGTGTGTGCTCATTTTTGGGGCCGCTTGGCAATGCCCATCATCTTGGACAGGATGCCCAACATCACTTCGTCGGCACCCCCGCCAATCGAGGCCAAGCGGCCATCGCGGTACATGCGTGAGACCTTGTTCTCCCAGGTGAAGCCCATGCCGCCCCAGAACTGCAGGCAGGTGTCGGGCACCGTGCGGTTCAAACGGCCGGCTTTGAGCTTGGCCATGGTGGCCCATTCGGTCACGTCTTCGCCTGCGATGTAATGCTCGCAGGCTTGGTAGGTCAGGGCGCGCAGGCTTTCTACCTCGGCCTTGAGTTCGGCCAGCTTGAATTGCACCCACTGCTGGTCGGCCAGCGTGCTGCCGAACAGCTTGCGGTCTTGCGCCCACTCCACCGTCCACTGGATGCAGTTGGTCAGCGACTGCAGGGTGCTGGCCGCGCACCACAGGCGCTCTTCCTGGAACTGCTGCATCTGGTAGATGAAGCCTTGGCCTTCTGCGCCGATGCGGTAGCGTTGCGGCACCCGCACTTCGTCAAAATAAATCAGGCCAGTGTCGCTGCTGTTCATGCCGATCTTCTTGATCTTCTTGCCCACTTCGATGCCGGGCAGCAGCTTGCCGTTTTCGCGCATGGGCACCATGACCAGGCTTTTGTTTTTGTGGATGGGACCCTCGCCGGTGTTGACCAGCATGCACATCCAATCGGCTTGCAGGCTGTTGGTGATCCACATCTTCTGGCCGCTGATCACGTAGTCGTCGCCATCTTTGCGTGCCACGGTTTTGATGCCCGCCACATCGCTGCCCGCACCGGGTTCGCTCACGCCGATGCAGCCCACCATGTCGCCCGCAATGGCCGGGGCCAGAAACTGTGCCCGCAATTCGTCGCTGCCAAAACGGGCCAGCGCAGGCGTTGCCATGTCGGTCTGCACGCCAATGGCCATGGGGATGCCGCCACAGTCGATGTGCCCCAGCGCTTCGGCCATGGCCATGCTGTAGGAATAGTCCAGACCCGCACCGCCAAAGGCCTCGGGCTTGGTCAGGCCCAAGAGGCCCAAGTTGCCCATCTTCTTGAACAGTTCATGCGCCGGAAAAATCTCCGCTGCTTCCCATTCGTCCACATGGGGGTTGATCTCGGTCTCGATGAAACGCTTGAGCGTGTTCTGGATCTCGCGGTGCTCGTGGGTGTATTGCATGGCTTGTCTCCGTGGGGTATTTTTTTTACATTCGCGCCACGCCAAAGGTCATGGCGCGGGGCTTTCGGGCTGCAGCTTCCAAGCAGGTGTCGAGGCAAAAACTCAGCACGCTGCGGGTGTCGCGCGGGTCGATGACGCCATCGTCGAGCACCAGGCCGCTGGTGTAGAAGGCATCGGCCTGCGCTTCAAACAAGGCGACGATCTTTTCAAACTGGGCTTGCATCTTGTCGGGGTCGGGTGTGATGCCTTTGCGCGCCATGCCCGCCTCGGCCACGATCTGCATGGTGCGGGCGGCTTGCTCGCCACCCATGACGGCGGTTTTGGCACCGGGCCAGCTGAACAAAAAGCGCGGTGCGTAGCCACGCCCGCACATGCCGTAGTTGCCCGCGCCAAACGAGGCACCGCACTGGATGGTGATCTGCGGCACGGTGGCATTGGTCACGGCCTGGATCATCTTGGAGCCGTGTTTGATCATGCCGCCTTGTTCGCTGTCTTTGCCCACCATGTAGCCGGTGGTGTTTTGCAAATACACGATGGGGTGGCCCAGTTGGCACATCCACTGGATGAAGTGGGTGGCCTTGTTGGCCCCAGCCACATCGATCGGTCCGTTGTTGCTGATGATCCCGATGGCATGCCCGCCGATGCGGGCTTGTGCGCACACGGTGGCCGCGCCGAACAAAGGCTTGAACTCCAGAAAATCCGAATCGTCCACCAAGCGCAAGATGACTTCGCGCATGTCGATCGGTTCGCGGCGGTGCGCGGGCATCAGGCCCAGCAGTTCTTCGGCGTCCAAGCGCGGGGGATTGGCCTGTCGCTGGGTGTTGCCCGATGTGTTGTGCGCAGCCCAATCCCAGCGTGCGACCACATCGCGGGCAGTGCCCAGCGCGTGCCGATCGTCTTCGCACAGGTACTCGCCCAGACCCGACACGCTGGTATGCATTTCGGCACCGCCCAGCTCTTCTTCCGTGGCCACTTCGCCGGTGGCCGCCTTGAGCAAAGGCGGCCCGGCCAAAAAGGCCCGTGACCTGCCGCGCACCATGATCACGGTGTCAGACAGGCCCGGCATGTAGGCCCCGCCTGCCGTGCCCGAGCCGTGCTGCACCGTGAGCACCGGCAGACCTGCTGCCGACAGACGAGCCAGGTTGCGGAACAGACTGCCGCCCAACACAAAGCCTTCGACCTTGTACTGCATCAGATTGGCCCCGGCGCTCTCGACCAGGTGCACAAAGGGCAACTTGTTTTCAAGGGCCAACTCTTGCACACGCAAAATCTTTTCCAGGCCGCGCGCCTGAATTGCCCCGGCCTCGATGCCCGAATCGCTGGCCACCACCATGCAGCGCACGCCGCTGATGAAACCGATGCCTGCGATCATGCCGCCGCCGGGCACCGATTTGGCGGGGTCGTGTGTGTCCTGCATGAAGCCCGCCAAGGCGCACAGCGGCAAAAACGGCGCACCGGGGTCGAGCAGCAAGGCCACACGCTCACGCGGCAGCAACTGGCCGCGTTTGTCGAACACCGGTTTGGATTGGGCCGAGGCCTGCGCGGCCCGCTCTTGCAGGGCTTGCCATTGCGTCAGGCGGGCCAGAGCCGCTTCGCGCCGCTGCTCGGCCACAGGGCTGTGCGGGTTCCAGGTGGATTCAAAAGTCATTGGAATACCTTGGGGGTGACGGCGCGGTGAAAGCCATCAAAGGCTTTGACGGCGTCGCGTTGCTGCACATCGGGCTTGGCCACGGCTTGTTGCCAGCCCATGCGCATCTGGGGGCGGGCACCGTCCACGCGCAGCACCGTGCCGCTGATGAAGCTGGCCGCAGGGGACAGCAAAAACACAATCGCCGCCGAGGTTTCGGCCTCGGTGCCAAAGCGGCCTTGCGGCACGGTTTGGCGCATCTCGCGCAGCATGGGCCCAGCTTCGGGCGGGTAGTGGTCCATGCCGCTGCTGGCGATGTAGCCGGGGGCCACGGCGTTGACGCGCACACCGTGGGCCGCCCATTCCAAGGCAGCGGTTTCGGTGAAGCTGACCATGCCCGCTCGCGCCGCACCGCTGTGCCCCATGCCGGGCATGGAGCCCCACATGTCGGCCACGATGTTGACCACCGCACCGCCGTGCGCTTGCATGCTCTGGTTGAAGCATTCGCGTGCCACCAGAAAGCCGCCGGTGAGGTTGGTGTCGATGACCGCTTGCCAGCCCTTGGCGCTGGTGCTGGCCAGAGGCGAGATGTATTGCCCGCCCGCGTTGTTGACCAGGCCGTGGATGCGGCCGTGTTGCTGCACCACCTGCGCGACCATGGCTTGGACATCGCCCTCGCGTCGGATGTCGGTGCTGTGCCAGCTGGCCTGGCCGCCGTCGCTGATGATCTCTTGCGCAGTGGCCGTCAGCTTGTCAAGGTTGCGGCCCACCAGCACCACGTGTGCGCCCAGGCTGGCCAGTTCGTGTGCGGTGCAACGGCCAATGCCCGAGCCGCCGCCGGTGACCAGGACCACTTGCCCCTTCAGCAGGTCGGGGGTGAAGACCGATCGGTAATGCGCTGTCGGGGTTGAGGTATTCATGGGGGGTCTCTTAAAAACAGTTGCAAGGCGGTGTGGGTCAGCTCGTCCAACGAGGCGCGTGCCGCCTTGCTGTTTTTGCGTGCGGGCTCGTACCACTGCACCGACCAGTTGAGGGCGCCAAAAATCATCAGCCGCGCCAGGCCCACCGGGGCTTGCAGTTGGCCTTTGTCGTGAAGGGCCTGCAGCACCGGTATCCAGGCGGCTTCGTAAGCGTCTTTGAGTTGGGTGATGGTCTTGCGCTGCGCGGGTGCCAGTGAACGCCATTCGTAGAGCATGACCGGGATGAAGTCGCTGTCGGGGCCCAGCAGCACATCGAAGTGGTGGCGGATCAGGCGGCGCAGGCGTTCGCTGTCGTTCTCTTGGCCTGAAGCCAGGGCGCAGGCCGCTTGCTGCCTTGCAATGGCCTGTTGCATGCCCTCGACCATCACGGCTAGCAAGAGGTCCTGCTTGTTGCCAAAGTGGTAGAAGGGCGAGCCTGGCTGCATGCCGACCTGCGTGGCGATCTCGCGCGTGCTGGTGGCGTCATACCCCTGACGCTTGAACAGCTGCGCCGCCGCCGAAATGAGCGCTTGGCGGCGGTTGCCGTCATCGCGTTCACCCTCGGTTTTTCTCGGGCGACCGCGTGCGCGTTTGGCAGGACTGAGGGGGAGGGCGCTGATCATTTTTGAGATGTCATGCCGGACTTGATCCGGCATCCATGTGTGAACCGGCATGGACCCCGGGTCAAGCCCGGGGTGACAAGGAAGTTGGTCAAGCCCGGGGTGACAGGGGTGAAGGGGGACGGGTGTGGCACGGTGTACGTACTTCAACGCCCCGCCAAACCCATGCTGCGCGAGATCACTTCTTTCATGATCTCGTTGGTGCCGCCGTAGATGCGTTGCACGCGCGCGTCGGCATAGGCGCGGGTGATGGGGTATTCCCACATGTAGCCGTAGCCGCCGTGCAGTTGCACGCACTCGTCCATGACCTTGCATTGCAGGTCCGAGCACCAGTACTTGGCCATGCTGGCGGTGGCGGTGTCGAGTTTGTTGTCCACGATCAGCTCGCAGCATTTGTCCACAAACACGCGGGCCACCTGCACCTCGGTCTGCAGCTCGGCCAGGGTGTAGCGGGTGTTCTGGTAATTGGCCACCGACTGGCCAAACACCTTGCGGTCTGTCACGTACTGCACCGTCCAGTCGATGGCCGCTTGCGCCGCAGCGATGCCACCGATGGCGATTTGCAGGCGCTCCCAGGGCAGCTGCTCCATGAGGCAAATGAAGCCCTTGCCCTGCATGGCGGGGCCACCCAGCAGCCGGTCGGCGCTGACCTTGACGTTGTCAAAGAACAGCTCGGAGGTGTCTTGCGCTTTCAGGCCCAGCTTCTTCAATCGCTTGCCTTTTTCAAAGCCGGGCATGCCGCGTTCGATCAAAAACAGGCTGGTGCCCTTGGCCCCGGCGGCCGGATCGGTCTTGGCCACCAAGATAACCAGATCGGCGTGCCAGCCGTTGGTGATGAAGGTCTTGCTGCCGTTGATGAGGTAGGTGCCATCGGGCTGCAGCAGCGCAGTGGTTTTCACGCCTTGCAAGTCAGAGCCCGCAGCCGGTTCGCTCATGGCGATTGCGCCCACCATCTCGCCGCTGGCCAGTTTGGGCAGGTACTTTTGCTTTTGAGCCTCGGTGCCGTAATGCAGGATGTAAGGGGCCACTATCTCGCTGTGCAGGCCGTAGCCAATCCCGCTGAAACCGGCGCGCGAGAGCTCTTCCATCTGCACCACTGAATACAGCTTGTCGGCGTCCGAGCCGCCATAGGCCTCGGGCAGGGTCATGCACAAAAAGCCGTTTTCACCGGCCTTGTCCCAGACGGCACGGTCCACATAGCCTTGCTCTTCCCAGGCTTCGTGGTGGGGGGCAATTTCCTTGTCCATGAAGCGGCGAAAGCTGTCGCGGAAGGCTTCGTGGTCGGCGTTGAAAAGCGTGCGTTCGATCATGGTGTCACCTGTAAGACTGGAGGGTTGATTTATACAAAGCGTTTGCTTGGTAAAAGTCTATACTGTTTGAAAATCCCCGCAACACAGGGCAAACCCCCTGATGACCCCCAGGAGACAGCATGAGCGAAGCATTTGTTTATGACGCCATACGCACACCGCGTGGCAAGGGCAAAAAAGACGGCAGCCTGCACGAAGTCAAACCCATCAGCTTGCTCTCGGGCGTGCTGCGTGAGCTGCAAAGCCGCAACCAGCTCGACACCGCTGCGGTGGACGATGTGGTCATGGGCGTGGTCTCGCCGATTGGCGAGCAAGGCTCGGTCATCCCCAAAGTGGCGGCGCTGGCTGCAGGTTGGGACTGGCGCTGCTCGGGCGTGCAGCTCAACCGCTTTTGCGCATCGGGCCTGGAGGCGGTCAACACCGCCGCCATGAAGGTGCGCAGCGGCTGGGAAGACCTGGTCGTGGCCGGGGGGCTGGAGAGCATGAGCCGCGTGCCGATCGGCTCGGATGGCGGTGCCTGGGCGCAAGACCCCGAAACCAACAGCGCCACCTTGTTTGTGCCGCAAGGCATTGGTGCCGACTTGATCGCCACCATGAGCGGCTTCACGCGCCACGATGTGGATGCCTTTGCGGTGGAGTCGCAAAAGCGTGCCACGGCCGCGCGTGCAGCGGGTTACTTTGACCGCTCGGTCGTACCGGTCAAAGACAAGCTGGGCCAAGTCATCTTGGCGCAAGACGAATTCATCAAACCGGGCACCACGGTGGAAACATTGGGCGGCCTCAAAGCTTCGTTCGAGCAATTGGGTGCCATGGGCTTTGACGCCGTGGCCTTGCAGCGTTACCCGCAGGTCGAGCGCATCCACCATGTGCACCACGCGGGCAACTCGTCGGGCATCGTGGACGGCGCAGCGGCGGTGTTGATCGGGTCCGAGGCCGCAGGCAAAACTCATGGCCTCACGCCGCGTGCCCGCATCGTGTCGGTGGCCCTGTCGGGGGCCGATCCGACCATCATGCTCACGGGCCCCATGCCCGCAGCGCGCAAGGCGCTGGCCAAGGCGGGGTTGACGATTGACCAAATCGATTTGTTCGAGATCAACGAGGCTTTCGCCGCCGTGCCCATGAAGTTCATGCAGGAGATGCATGTGCCGCACGACAAAGTGAACGTGAACGGTGGCGCGATTGCCATGGGCCACCCGCTGGGGGCCACGGGCGCGATGATCATTGGCATCCTGATCGACGAGCTGCACCGCCGCCAACTGCGCTATGGCATGGCCACTTTGTGTGTGGGTGGCGGCATGGGCATTGCCACCATCGTTGAACGCGTTTGATCGGGGATACAGAACATGATTTTGAAAACACTGCGCTACGAACTGGAAGGCGGCATCGCCACCATCACCTTTGACGAGCAAGGCTCGCCGGTCAACACCATGTGCCTGCAATGGCAGGCCGACTTGGCCCAAGTGGCCGAGCAGGTGCTGAAAGACAAAGCCCAGATCAAAGGTGTCATCCTGGCCTCGGCCAAGTCGACCTTCTTTGCGGGGGCTGACCTGAAGGGCGTGATGCGCTCGCAAGCCTCGGACGGCCCGCGTGTCTTTGCCGAGATCGAAGGCATTAAGAAAAGCTTTCGCACCATCGAGACCCTGGGCGTGCCCGTGGTCAGTTGCCTCAACGGCACGGCGCTGGGCGGCGGCTGGGAAGTGGCTCTGATTGGGCATTACCGCATCGCCACTGCCAACCCCAAAACGCAATTTGGCTTGCCCGAAGTCACGCTGGGCTTGATTCCCGGCGGGGGTGGCATCACCAAGATGACGCGCCAGCTGGGCCTGTTGGCCGCGCAGCCTTATGTGCTGGAAAGCAAATTGTTTGGCGCTGAAGAAGCGCAAAAGCTCGGTCTGGTGCACGAGATCGTGGCCAGCGACGACGCCTTGCGCCCACGCGCTCTGGCGCACATCGCAGCAAGCCAAGGCCAACCCGAAGCGGCCCAACACCTGTGGGACCGCAAGGACTACAAAATGCCCGGCGGCACGCCCAGCAACCCCAAGATCGCGGGCATGCTGAGCGTGGCCCCGGCCGTGCTCAAGCAAAAAACGCGCGGCCTGTACCCCGCACCCGAAGCGGCGCTGGCCGCCATGGTCGAAGGTGCGATGGTGGACTTTGACACTGCCATGCGCATCGAAAGCCGTTACCTCGCTGGCCTCATGACCAGCCAGGTGGCGCGCAACATGATCAACACCTTTTTCTTCAACATGAACAGCATCAAGGGCGGCCAAAGCCGACCCAAAGCTGCGCCGCGCTACAAGCCGCAAAAGGTGGGCATTCTGGGCGCAGGCATGATGGGCTCGGGCATTGCGTATGCGCAAGTGAGCCGGGGCATTGCGACCGTGCTCAAAGACGTGAGCGCAGAGGCCGCCGAAAAAGGCAAGGCCTACAGCCACAAGCTCACGCAAAAGCGCGTGGATAAGGGCCGCATGGCCGCCGAGAAGCAGCAAGCGCTGTTGTCGCTGATCCAGCCCACGGCCAGCGCCGCAGACCTGAAAGGTTGCGACCTCATCATCGAAGCCGTGTTTGAAAACCGCGAACTCAAGGCCCGCGTCACGCAAGAGGCTGAGCCCATGCTGGCCGAAGATGGCTTCTTCGCCAGCAACACCTCCACCTTGCCCATCAGCGGCTTGGCCAGAGCCAGCGCCAAGCCCGAGAAATTCGTGGGCATCCACTTCTTCAGCCCAGTGGACAAGATGAAGCTGGTGGAGATCATTCGTGGCGCACAAACCGACGACGAAACCATTGCCCGTGCCTACGACTATGTGCAGGCCCTTGGCAAGCTGCCCATCGTGGTGAACGATTCGCGGGGCTTTTACACCAGCCGCACCTTCGGCACCTTTGTCATGGAAGGCGCGGCCATGCTGGGCGAGGGCATCCCCGCGCCCGTGATCGAAAACCTGGCCATGCAAGTGGGCATGCCCGTGGGGCCGCTGGCCGTGCTGGACGAAACGGCGCTGTCCTTGTCGGTGCATGTGCTGGATCAGACACGCGAAGACTTCGCCAAAGAAGGCAAGACCTACCAAGCCACTCCCGGCGAACTGCTGGTCGAGCGCATGGTCAAGGAACTCAAGCGCCCCGGCCGCGCCGCAGGCGGTGGTTTTTACGACTACCCCGCTGGCCAGAAAAAAGTGCTGTGGCCCGAACTCAAAACCCGTTTTGAAAAGCCAGACGCGAGCTACAGCTTGCAAGACATCAAGGACCGCCTGCTGTACCGCCAAGCGGTGGAGACTGCACGCTGCCTGCAAGAAGGCGTGTTGACTTCGGTGCACGACGGCAACATCGGCTCGATCTTCGGCATCGGCTTTCCGGCCTGGACGGGTGGCGCACTGCAGTTCATCTATGGTCAGGGGGTGGATGCGTTTGCCAAGCGTTGTGCTGAATTGGCGGCGTCATACGGCCAAGGCTTTGCACTGACGGCCGAAGTCATCGCGAGCTTGAAGCAGCACCAGCCGGTGTATTAAAGGCGCTGAACGCAGAGGCTTACCTCTGCGTTATTCATGTCCGTTGAGCGCTCAGGCCGCACGCGTGTGCATGGCCATGGCTTTTTGCATCGCTTGGCCCAAGGCGTCGAAATGCTCAAGCGCAGTGGGCGTCAGCACCAGGTATTTGGTCCGGTGGTCATGGCCACGGTGTTCAGCGGCGAGCAGTTCCAGGGCCCTCAAGTGCGCCAGTTTTTTGTGCAGGGTGGACGGTGATCCGAGGTGCTGGAGTTCCAGGACTTCTTTGACCGTCAAAGGCTTGTTGTCGTACTCGCTGAGGAATACCTCCTGCAGCAAAAGCGCTTCAAGCGGACTCAGTGCCACACCGGCGGTCAGGCTGTGCGCCGATGGGGTCAATTGCAGGAAACGGTGGTACAGGGTCTGGGCGGGGGTGTGTTTCATGCGGGCGATACAGGTGGCGGTCGTGGATTGGCCAGACCGTGTATCCATTTGCACAGGCGTTCCATGGTGTCTTTCCTCCTGTTTCAGGCGCGTTCGGCCAACAGATCGGCCACGCTCACATTCAGATAATTGGCCAGCTTCAGAAGTGTTTCCAGGCTGGGGTTGGTCTTGGCCCTTTCGATCTTGCTCATCATGGTCCGGTCAATGCCGGCCTCCCAAGCGCATCGTTCCTGAGAGAGTCGCTTGCCGGGTTGTGCGGCTTTCAGGGCGCGGTAATGCCTCACATTGGCCGCGAGGTCGTCGCGGAGACTTTGGGTGGTTTTGCTGCGAACATCTGACATGGTGCAAGTGTTCTTTTTAGTAGGTTTAAAAGCTACAGTCCATCCACCCACGGATAGGCAAGACACGGCATTTGATCTATGTCTTTTGATTCACCGGTCCAAAAGCTTCAAATTTCTGGATGAATCGCACCAGTCTGGTGCGGCGCTGGGCAGCAGGACATGCGCGTCAGAGATTCAATGCCCCGCGGCTTTGACGCGTACCCCGCTGATCACACCCATCACCAGCAGCGCCATGCCTGCCAAGGTCAGCGGTTCAGGCCATTGTCCGCGCAGCAAAAAAGCATAGGCCAGCGCGGCCAGGGTTTCAAACACGATGAGTTGCCCGGCCAGTGCGGTGGGCAGGCGCTGGCTGGCAGCGTTCCAGCACAGCGTGCCCAGCCACGAGGCGAACAGCCCGATGACCATCATCAGGCCGACAAAGGCCTGCGGGCGCGGCCCCCAGGGCATGGGCAGGGGATCGCCCGTGACCGACAGCCACAGCCAGAACAGCGCATAACCGAGCAGCGCCAAAGGCAAGGTGGCCAGGCCCTGTGCGGTGGCCCACACGCGCGGGTTGCGTTCCGGGTGCCCGCGCAGCCAGTCGGCGTTTTTCAAGGGGTACCAGGTCCAGCAGGCCACAGCGCCCACGGCCAGCATGGCGCCGGTGATGTAGCGCGTGGTGTCGGCCTGCGGGTTTTGCAGCAGGGCGGTCCATTCGACATGGTTGACGCAGGCGATGCCCAGCAGGATGAGCACCAACGCAGGCATGAGCTTGCGCCACGGAAAACGCCCATCGCGCTGGTGGTTCAGCACATTGGCCGACACCGCAATCACCACCGGCAGCGTGCCGATGATCATGGTGGGCAATGCGCCGCCTGCGCGCTGGATGGCGCTGGCCAGAAACAGGTAATACAGCACGTTGCCAATGGCCGCCAGGCGCAAGGCGGCCAGCCAGTCGGCGCGCGTCAGGCGGCGCAACTCGGTGCGGTCCACAAAGGCCAGTGGCAGCGCGATCACCCCAAACGCCAGGTAGCGCCCGAAGGTGTGCAAAGCCGCAGGGTATTCGGGCAGCATCAGTGGCCCCACGAACACCAGGCCCCACATCATGCCGGCGGCCAGAGAAAAGAAGAGGCCTGCCGCCATGACTGCAGGCTTTCAGGTGCGCCAGGCGGGCAGTCGCCAGTCGCGCCAGACGGCCAGCACGCGCAAGCCCACCGTGACCGCCAGGCAAGCCAGCAGGGCCAGCCAGCCCGGCGCGTCGATCTGCCACAGGGCCACATAGGCCCAGCCGCCTGCAAAAGCGCAGACCGCGTAGGGGCGGTGGTCCTTGAAGGCGGTGGGGATTTCGTTGCACACCATGTCGCGCAGCACGCCGCCACACACGCCGGTGATCAGGCCCATGAGCACGGCCACCACGCCAGGCATGAGCGCCTGCAGTGCATGGTGCACACCGGTCGCGGTGAACAGGCCCAGGCCCAGCGCATCGGGCCAGAGGATGGCTTTTTCGGTCACTTCAAAATGGCGCTGTCGCATGAACAGCATGGCCAGCACGCACAGGGCCATCACGCCCCACAGCACCTCGACGTGCTGCACCCAGAAAAAGGGGCGCTGGTCCAGCAGCAAGTCGCGCAGGGTGCCGCCACCAAAGGCGGCCAAAAAGGCCACCACGCACACGCCCACCGCATCCAGCTGTTTGCGTGCAGCCTCCATCAGGCCCGACAGCGCAAAGGCAGCAGTGGCCGACAGCTCGACCAGCAAGAGCAGGGTTTCACCCCAGGATTGAATGCCATACATGTGCCGGATTATCAGGCAGCAGCGGGGGACAGACCTTTGGGTAGAGTTGATTTGATCGCCTGGTCAATGGCCGGGCAGCGGCGGATTTTTTAGCATGGCGGGGTGAAACACCTTGCTTCTGATTTCTCTGTGCCCTTGCCCCATTTGCCCGGCCCGGGCCTGGACCGCTGGACGCACGCCCAGCTGTCGCCCTGGACGCTGGGCGTGTCGACCGCCTCGCTGCGCATGGCCTTTGACGACTGGCTCACGCACCTGTCTTTCAATCCGGCCGAGCAGCTGGACCTGGCGCAAAAAGCTTTGCAGGGCGCCCAGCAGATCGCCGCGTATGCCACGCGAGCGCACGAAACCGATTGCGTGCCCTGCATTGAGCCCATGGTGCACGACACACGCTTTGTGCACCCGAGTTGGCAAACCTGGCCTTTCAATTTGATGAGCCAGAGCTTTTTGATCACCCAGCAATGGTGGCATTGCGCCAGCACGGGTGTGCGCGGTGTGGCGCCGCACCACGAGTCGGTGGTCACCTTCACCCTGCGGCAAATTCTGGACACCGTCTCGCCCGCGAACTTTGTGCTCACCAACCCCGAGGTGTTGGACCGCACCGCCAAAACCATGGGGGCCAATTTGCGCCAGGGTTTTCAAAACTGGCTGGAAGACGTGCAGGCCCTGCGCACCAACAGCCCACCCAAAGGCGCTGAGGCCTACCGGGTCGGGCGCGATGTGGCGGTGACCCCCGGTCAGGTGATTTACCGCAACCACCTGATCGAGCTGATCCAGTACACGCCCACCACCGCGCAGGTGCGCCCCGAGCCGGTGTTGGTGGTGCCGTCCTGGATCATGAAGTACTACGTGCTGGATTTGTCCCCGCACAACTCGCTGATCAAATACTTGGTTGATCAAGGCCACACCGTGTTCGCCATGTCCTGGGCCAACCCTCAGGCCGAAGACCGCGATCTGGACATGGACGATTACCTGCACATGGGCGTGATGGACGCGCTGGAGGTGATCAGCAGCGTGGTGCCACAAGCCAAGGTGCATGCACTGGGCTATTGCCTGGGTGGCACCTTGCTGGCGATGGCCGCTGCCGCCATGGCGCGCGATGGCGATGAACGCTTGGCCTCGATCAGCTTGCTGGCCGCGCAGACCGACTTCACCGAGCCCGGTGAGCTGCAACTGTTCATCGATGACAGCCAGGTCGCGCACCTGGAGGACACCATGTGGGACAAGGGCTACCTGGACAGTCGGCAGATGGCCGGGGCTTTCCAGCTGATGAACTCCACCGACCTGGTCTGGTCGCGCTTGCTCAAGGATTATTTGCTGGGCGAGCGGGCTCCGGTGAGCGATCTGATGGCCTGGAATGCCGATGGCACACGGCTGCCTTACCGCATGCACACCGAGTATTTGCGCCGCCTGTTCTTGCACAACGACCTGGCCAGTGGCCGCTACCCGGTGCGCGGCAAACCGGTGGCCTTGACCGCGATCCAGTGCCCTATTTATGCCGTGGGCACCGTGCGTGACCATGTGGCACCTTGGCGCTCGGTGCACAAACTGCACCTGTTGACCAATGTGGACACCACCTTTGTGCTCACATCCGGCGGGCACAACGTGGGGATCGTCAACCCGCCCGGTGTGGCTGGGCGCAGCTTTCAGGCCTTGACGCGGCCACACGATGGGCGTTATCTTGACCCGGAGGCCTGGTTGCAGGCTGCACCCCACCATGAAGGCTCCTGGTGGCCGCATTGGGTGCAGTGGCTGCAAGCCCATTCGGGCCCCGGAGGCGCCCCACCGCCCATGGGCGCACCCGATGCAGGCCTGATGCCCCTGTGCGATGCACCCGGGACGTATGTGTTGCAAACATGAAGGACTGCACATGGACCAACCCAACCACCCCTTTCACGAGCTGTTTGCCCAGCTGGGTCTGCCGTGCGATGACGCGGGCATTGCCGGGTTCTTGAAAACCCACCGACCTCTGGCAGGGCACATCGCCTTGCCCGAGGCGCCGTTCTGGACGCCCGCGCAAGCGGCGTTTTTGCGCGAGTCCTTGCTGCAAGACACCGACTGGTCGCAGCAGGTGGACCAGCTCAGCCAGGCGCTGCGTGGGAATTGATACCCGCAGCTGTCACATTCGCAAATTAGAATGACCGGGTGCACCAGAACGTTTTCATCGCCAGCATTCGCCAAGGGGTCGTGACCGTCCTCATGGCTTTGCTCGCCTTGTCGCCTTTCCTGCACGGGCACCTGGGGGCATCGCATGTGAGCGGTTTTCATGTCGATGGCCTGGACTTGAGCCACAGCGCGCAAGCTGCCGAAACACCGGCTCTGGTGTCGGTTCATGCTGCCTCGGAAGAGGAATCCCCGGCGCTGGGGGTGTCGGTGTCTTTGCCTCAGTCGGGTGATGATGTGCATCTGGCCACGGGCATCATCGGCTTTTTGCTGTGGGCCTGGCTGGCCAAGAAAGTGCTGGCCCACCGCGTGCGCCGCACGCCCCCGCTGGCCCAAGTGGCGCCACGCACCTACCAGTCCGGCTGGCCGCCACCGGCTTTGGCCCCCCCGCTTTGATCCTGTTCTGAACCATCGGCTCGGTGCCGATGCGGCTCACCGCTGGCCGGTGATTTTTCCTTGTTGAATTTTTCCAGGAGAGTCGGTCATGACAGGACTGCTCAAAACCATCGTTTTTGTGGGTGTGTGGGGCTCGGCTGCGGCCTGGGCGCAAGGCGCTGTGCCCGCGGAGCTGCGGCTCGATGCGCAGCAAAAGGCGGCACTCGGTGTGCGCGTGGCGCCGATAGCGGCGGCGCAGTCGGGCGCCTTGCTGGCGTCGGCCACGGTGTCGGTGCCGCCGGGTCGCGAGGTCACCGTCGCCGCACCTTATGCCGGGGTCATCACCCGCATCGATGCAGGTCTGGGCGATGTGCTCAAGGCCGGTGCGCCTTTGGCCCAGTGGAGCAGTCCGCAGTTGGCCGATGCCCGCCGTCAGATGCGCGAGGCGCAGCTGGACGTGCAAAACGCCCAGGCTGCTTTGGCGCGTGACCAGGCCATGCTGGCCGACGGCATCATCCCGGCGGCGCGGCTGCAAATCAGCCAGAACAAATTCCAGGCGGCACAGGCCGCGCTGCAAGCCAAACAAGCCGAGCTGCGCTCTTCCGGGGCCAGCTCGGGTGGCGCAGATTACGCAGGGGCCAGCTTGACTTCGCCCCTGAATGGCACGCTGGTGCAGTCTCTGGTCACCGTGGGCCAGCGGGTGGAGGCGGGGGTGCCTTTGTTCAAGGTGGCCGACACGCGGCAGCTGCAACTGGACCTGGTGCTCTCGCCCGAGAAGGCGGCGCAGCTCAAAGTGGGCGATGCGGTCAGCGTGCCTTCGCGCCAAGCCAAAGCGGTGTTGATTGGCATCAGCCGCGCAGTGGATGCCGCGCAGCAAGCCCAAGCGCGTGCGCGGGTGACCCAGTCGGGCAGCTTGAGCGCCGGTGAAGTCTTGCCGGTGCAGCTGCACCCTGCCGCCATGGCCACGCAAGCCGCATGGCAAGTGCCTGCACGCGCCGTGATCGCACACCAGATGCAAAGCTGGGTGTTCGTGGCCAGTGCCCAAGGCTTTGTGCCCACGCCGGTGAAAGTCTTGTCGAGCAACGACGAGCAATCGGTGGTGAGCGGTGCCTTGAGCGACAAGCAGCAAGTGGCCGTCACGGGTTTGGCTTCGCTGCGTGCGCTGCTGCAAAAGGATGAATGAGCATGGACGCCATGATCCGCTGGGCGCTGCGTTACCGCCACCTGAGCCTGCTGCTGGCTGCGATCTTGATGCTGGCGGGCCTGCAGGCCTGGCAGCAACTGCCGATTGACGCCTTTCCCGACATCTCGCCGACCCAGGCCAAGATCATCCTGAAGATCCCGGGCATGACGCCCGAAGAGGTCGAGCAGCGTGTGGTCAAGCCGATCGAGCAGGAGCTTTTGAGCATTCCGAAAAAGCGCATGGTGCGCTCGGTCTCCAAATACGGCATCGCCGACATCACCCTGGACTTTGACGAAGGCGTGGACATTTACTGGGCGCGCCAGCAGGTGTCCGAACGCCTGGGGGGCGTCATGGGCGATTTGCCTGCGGGCGTGAGCGGCGGTTTGGCGCCCATCACCACGCCGCTGTCCGAGCTGTACATGTTCACCGTTGAGGGCGAGAACTTCTCGCTGGCCGACAAGCGCCGTGCGCTGGACTGGACGATCCGCCCCGAGCTGCGCACGATCGCGGGCGTGGCCGAAGTCAACGCCCTGGGCGGTGAGGTGCAAACCTTTGAGGTGTTGCCCAAAACCGAACGCATGGCCGCTTTAGGCGTGAGCATGGCCAGCCTGCGCGAGGCCCTGGCCAACAACAACAGCAACGACGGCGCAGGCCGCATGACGGCGGGCGAAGAGTCGCTGGTGGTGCGTGTGGAAGGCGCGGTCAAAACCCCGGACGATGTGCGCGCGATTCGCATCGAGCAGCCGCGCTCGGGTCAGAAAATTTTGCTCGACGACGTGGCGGTGGTGCGCCACGGCGCGCTCACCCGCTATGGCGCCGTGACGCAAGACGGGCGTGGCGAAGCGGTGGAGGGCCTGGTGCTGGGCTTGCGCGGCGTGAACGCGCGCGAGCTGGTGGACGCCATCGACCTGAAGATCCGCGATCTGCAAAAACGTCTGCCCGAGGGCATGACGATCAAGACCTTCTACAACCGGGGCGAGCTGGTCACGCGCGCGGCCAACACCGTCATCAAGGCCCTGGCCGAAGCGGCGGTGCTGGTGTGTGTGGTGCTCTATGTTTTCTTAGGGGGCTTGCGGCCTGCGCTGGTGGTGGCGGTGTCGCTGCCCCTGTCATTGCTGGCCACCTTCTTGCTCATGCGCTACACCGGCATCACCGCCAATCTGATGAGTCTGGGTGGTTTGGCAATTGCCTTGGGCATGTTGGTGGACGCCTCGGTGGTGGTGGTGGAGAACGTGGAAACCCAGCTGGCCCACGCGCCAGCGGGTCACGACGTGACCATCACCGAACGCGTGCTGCACGCGGTGCGCGAAGTGCTCAAGCCGGTGGGTGCGGGCGTGCTCATCATTTGCGTGGTGTTCTTGCCGCTGCTGACTTTGCAGGGGCTGGAAGGCAAGCTGTTTTCACCCGTGGCGCTGACCATCATCATGGCCTTGTCGGCTTCGCTGGTGCTGGCTTTCACGGTGGTGCCTGCGCTGGCTTCTTTGGTGCTCAAGCCGCAAACCGCGCACGAGCCTGCCGTGATGGTGAAGCTGCTGCGCACCTATGTGAAGTGGCGTGACGCCAGCTGGCGGCATCCGCGCTGGCTGGTGGGCGTGGCGCTGGCATCGCTGGTGCTGGCAGGGGGGCTGTACACCCAGATCGGCAAGACCTTCATGCCCACGCTGGACGAAGGCGACATCCTGGTGCAGCTGCAAAAAATCCCGTCCATCTCGCTCGAAGCTTCTCTGGAGATCGACACCCGCGTGCAGCAAGCCATTTTGGCCAAGGTTCCTGAGGTGCAAGCCGTGATCGCCCGTGCGGGCTCGGACGAGCTGGGCCTGGACCCGATGGGCCTGAACGAGACCGACACCTTTTTGGTGCTCCAACCCAAAAGCACATGGCGCGGCAACAAAGAAGACATCATCAACGCCCTGCGCGAAGTGCTGGAGGGTTTTCCGGGCCTGGTGTACGGCTTCACCCAGCCGATCGAAATGCGCATCTCGGAAATGCTGACCGGCACCCGGGGCGATGTGGCGATCAAGCTGTTTGGTGCGGACCTGGCGCAGCTGGGCCGGACCGCGCAGCAAGTGGCCGAGGCGGTGCGCAAGGTTGACGGCGCCGCCGAGGTGATCGCACCCAAAGCCGAAGGCATGCAGTACCTGAGCGTGGGCGTGAACCGCCACACCGTGGGGCAGTCGGGCATGAGCGTGGCCTCGGTGCAGCAAGCTTTGCGTCAACAGCTCGAAGGCGAAACCGTGGGCCATGTGTTGGACCGTGGCATCCGCACGGCGCTGACTTTGCGTGGCAACGACACGGTGCGCAGCAGCCCCGAGGCTTTTCGCAACCTGCCGATCACCGCACCCGATGGCCGCGCCTGGCCGGCCAGTGCCTTGGCCGACATCCGGGTGGTGGACGGCCCGATCCGCATCGACCATGAGCTGAGCCAGCGCCTGACCACCATCCAGGTCTCGGTCGAAGGGCGTGACCTGACCGGCTTTGTGGCCGATGCCCAGCAGGCGGTGGCCGCGCTGGGTCTGCCCAAGGACATCCAGATCGTCTGGGGCGGCCAGTTTGAAAACCAGCAACGGGCCGCTGCGCGTTTGAGCGTGGTGATCCCGGCGGCCATGGGCCTGATCTTTTTGATCCTGACCTTCACCTTCGGCTCGGTGGTGCAGGCAGGCATCATCTTCTTGAATATCCCGTTTGCCCTGGTGGGTGGTGTGGTGGCGCTGGCCATCTCGGGCCAATACCTGTCGGTGCCGGCCTCGGTGGGCTTCATCGCTTTGCTGGGCATTGCGGTGCTCAACGGGGTGGTGATGGTCACGCACTTCAACGAGCGCCTGCAAAACGGCGAGGCCCTGGCGCAGGTGGTGCGTCTGGGCGCCGAGCGCCGTTTGCGGCCGGTGCTGATGACAGCCCTGATCACCGCGCTGGGCATGATTCCCTTGCTGTTTGCCACGGGGCCCGGCTCCGAGATCCAAAAGCCCCTGGCGATTGTGGTCACGGGCGGTTTGGTCAGCTCGACCCTCTTGACCCTGTTGCTCTTGCCCTTGATTTTTGAGCGCTGGGGCGCCTTGGGCAGCCTCACCGAAGTCTGGGCCCACATCCGTCACCCTCAACGTGAAGACAGGAGCGCCTCATGAACAAACTGTGCATGGCCCTGATTGCGGGCGGCTTGTGCCTGGGCCTGCGTGTGCAGGCGCAAGACACCTTGGGGGTGTGGCTGCCGCCCGCCGATCGGGTACAGACCATCGTGAAAAACAGCCACGGCATTTTGGCGGCGCAATCGCAGCAGGCGGCGCAACTGCAAAGGGCACGCGCCACCGAAGCGGGCACGGGCGAATTCAATCTGCGCATGAGCCAGCAAAACCGCCGGGCCATCGACCCCGGTGGCCGCTTCAACGAGCAACTGCTCAGCCTGGAGCGGCCTGTGCGCTGGTGGGGCAAGGCAGCGCTGGATGCGAACCTGGCCGAGCAAAGCCGCAAGGTGGCCAGCATCGGTTATGCCGACGCCCTGCACGAGGCCAGCCGCGAGCTGATGCGCCAATGGTTTGCGCTGCACCAGCTGGCGCTGGCACGCGAGGCGGCCAGTGCGCAAGCTCAGTTGTCGCAAGAACTGCACCGCCAGGCGCAGTTGCGCTTGAAGCAAGGTGACATCTCACAACTGGACGCGAGCCTGGCCCAGGCCGAGCTGCAACGCGCACAGGCGGCGGTGGCCGTGTCGCAAGCGCAGTGGACGGCGGCCTGGGCGCAACTACAAAAGCGCTACCCCGGTTTGCCCGAGCCGACCTGGCCTGCCTTGCCCGGCGATCTGCCCGAGCTGCCCGCCATGCAGCCGCTGGTGCAAGAGTTTTTGCAAAACCACCATGAGCTGAATTTGCGCCGCGCCGAAGTGCAGCGCCTGCGTTTGCAGGCCGAGCGCATGGACCGCGACCGCCTGCCCGATCCGGTGCTGGGGGTGTATGCCGCCCGCGAGCGTGCGGGGACCGAAAGCATTGTGGGTGTGTCACTGGGGTTTGCCTTGCCTGGCTCGGCGCGTCAGGCCCATGCGGCGGCTGCTCTGGCCGAGGCGAACCAGCTCGAAGAACAGCTGCAGCAAATGACGCTCGATTTGGGTGCGGCCTTTGAGGCGCGCTGGTTGAACTTGCACATGCAAAGGCAGGCTTTGACGAGCTTGCAGTCGGCCGCGCAAACACAGGCGACGGCGGTGACCCAATCGCTCAAGGCCTTTGCCATGGGCGAGCACAGCATGACCGAGCTGATCCAGAACCGCAGGCTGGCGCAGGAAAGCCTGCGCGAGCGTCAAAGGCTGCAGCTGGAACTGGTGGAGAGTTGGGCCCTGATGAACCTGGACCTGCACAGGATCTGGGACTTCGACGAGTGAGATGCCTGCTCTGGCGCAGTCAGCCTGCGCCAGAGCGGGTGGGGGGTCAGCCGCGTTCGTACCAGCCCTTGCTTTGGTTGACCACGCGCACCACCAGCAGCATCACAGGCACTTCGATCAGCACGCCCACCACGGTGGCCAGTGCCGCGCCCGAGTGGAAACCAAACAGGCTGATGGCGGCGGCCACGGCCAGCTCGAAAAAGTTGGAAGCCCCGATCAGTGCCGAGGGGCAGGCGATTTCGTGCTTTTCGCCCAGGGCACGGTTCAGGCCATAAGCCAGGGCCGAGTTGAACAAGACCTGGATCAGGATGGGCACCGCCAGCAAGGCGATCACCAGCGGCTGCTGCAAGATGGCTTCGCCCTGGAAAGCAAACAACAACACCAGCGTGGCCAGCAAGGCCGTGATGGACCAGGGGCCGATGCGTTCCATGGCCGCATCAAAAGCCGCTTGGCCCTGGTCCAGCAATCGGCGGCGCCACAGCTGCGCCAACAGCACCGGGATCACGATGTACAGCACGACCGATGTCAGCAAGGTGTCCCAAGGCACGGTGATGGCCGAGATGCCGAGCAAGAAGCCCACCAGCGGCGCAAACGCGACCACCATGATGCTGTCGTTCAGCGCCACTTGCGACAGGGTGAACAGCGGGTTGCCATTCGTCAGGCGGCTCCATACGAACACCATGGCGGTGCAGGGCGCTGCAGCCAGCAAGATGAGCCCGGCGATGTAGCTGTCCAGCTGGTCGGCAGGCAAGTAGGGCGCAAACAGGTGGCGGATGAAAATCCAGCCCAGCAGCGCCATCGAAAACGGTTTGACCAGCCAGTTGACGAACAAGGTCACGCCGATGCCGCGCACATGCTGGCGCACCTGGCCCAGGGCGCCAAAGTCCACCTTGACCAACATGGGGATGACCATCACCCAGATCAGCAAGCCCACCGGCAGATTGACCTTGGCGATCTCCATCTGGCCAATGGCCTGGAACACCTCGGGCATGAATTGGCCCAGCGCGATGCCGACCACGATGCACAGGAAAACCCAGACGGTGAGGTAACGTTCAAAAATGTTCATGGTGTGGCTTCAGTTGGCGCAGATGCGGTTCAGTTCGTTTTGCAGCTGGGCAGGGCTCAGCTGGTCCAGTGGCAATTGCAAGAGCTGCAACATGCGGTAGCCAATCGCTTGGCGCGTCAATTCAAAAGCCTGGCGCTTGCCTTCATCGCCACCCAAGGCGTTGGACGGATCGGGGTAACCCCAGTGGACCTTGACCGGGCTGCCTGGCCAGTAGGGACAAGTCTCGGCGGCGGCGCTGTCGCACACGGTGATCACGATGTGCATCTCGGGTGCGCCGGGTGCTGTGAATTCATCCCAGCTCTTGCTGCGGTAGCCGCTGGTGTCGATGCCCGCATGGTTTAAAGCTTCCAGCGCAAAAGGGTTGAGCCTGCCGCTGGGGGCACTGCCTGCACTGAACGCGCGGACATCGCGGCCCAGTTGCCGGGCCCAGTGGTTGAGCATGCCCTCGCTCAGGACGCTGCGGGCGGAGTTGTGGGTGCACAGGATGAGGACGTTGGTGGTCATGGTGGTGCTCGTTATTCTTGGCCAATGCGGTGGGCGTGGGCTTGCAAGGAGAGTCGGTCCAGGCTGTCAAAGGGCAAGGCCATGAACAATTCGATCCTTCGTTTGAGTGCATAGGCCGTATCGCGGAAGTTTTTCTCGACTTCGGCTGTGGACTGTGCGGGCATGTCACCCGGATCGGCAACACCCCAGTGCGCACTGACGGGTTGTCCGGGCCACACAGGGCAGACTTCGCCTGCAGCGCGGTCACACACGGTGAAGATGAAATCCAGCACAGGTGCACCGGCTTGGCTGAACTCGGCCCAGCTTTTGCTGCGCACGCCTTGTGCGGGCACATCCAGGCTGGCCAGTGTGGCCAGGGCCTGGGGGTTGACGGTGCCATTGGGCATGCTGCCTGCAGAAAACGCCTGGAAGCGGCCTGCGCCCAGATGGTTCATCAGGCATTCGGCCATCACCGAGCGGACCGAGTTGCCGGTGCAGACAAAAAGAACGTTGTAAACAGGGTGTGTCATGGGGGTTCAGCAGCAAGAGGATGAGGAAGACGAAGAGGTGGGGCCACAGCATGCCGAGGCGGTTGCAGCAGCTTGGGCCGTGGGTGGTGCGCAGCAGACAGCGCCGGACGCCTGGGCGGCCTGGTTTTCGTGGAAAACCGGGATGTTGCCCAAGGTGTGAAAGTGTTCCCAGGCGATGCCTTGCGGATCGGTGATCCAGTGCTTGTCGCTTTGGGCGTAGCAACAGGAGGTCTCGCCTTCATCGATCAGGGCCATGTCGGCGTTTTGGGCCCGGTCCTTCAGTTGCAGCAGTTCTTCGGCGCTATCGGTCTGGAACCCCAGGTGGTCCAGGCCAGCTTGGCCGCCGCGCGTGGAGATGGCAAAGTTCACACGCGGATCGTCCAGCATCCATTTGGCGTAATCGGATTCAAGCCGGGTGGGCGGGGCCGAGAACAGGCGCTCGTAAAACGCGATGCTCGCGTTCAGGTCATCGACACGGATGTGGACATGGAATCTTTTCATGGTGGTTCTCTTCAGCAGGGGCAGGCGGTGGCTTCTTCGACAAGGCAGGCTTCGCCCTGGCAGCAGTTTTGCGTCAGGTAGGCGAGCACGCCGCTCATGTGCGCGTATTGCGCACGGTAAATCAGGTTGCGGCCGCTGCGCTCTTGCGAGATCAGATCGGCATGGAGCAACTCTTTCAGGTGGAAAGACAAGGTGGCCGCTGGCACGCCCAGGCCTTCGGCCATGACGGCGGGGGTCAGGCCCTGTGTACCGGTGACCACCAGGGCGCGGAATATCTGCAGGCGGTGGGGCTGGGCCAGCGCGGCCAGGGCTTTGATGACTTGTTTCTCTTCCATCCTTCAATTTTAATGGAAATATGTGACGATTTGATGTCGAGCGATGCACCTTGATCTGGCGCAGACCCTCAGATGTGAAATTCGCGTAAATTGAACAGAAGATCCACGATGGTGCCCAACACAATGACCCGACTGCAATGGCTGCAAGCGCCGACCCGCTTTTTGTTTTTCACGGGCAAGGGGGGCGTAGGCAAAACCTCGCTGTCGACCGCCACGGCCATCGCGCTGGCCGATGCTGGGCAAAAAGTTCTGCTGGTCAGCACCGATGCGGCTTCCAACCTGGACGAAATGCTGGGGGTGCCCTTGAGCAACCAGGCGGTGGCCGTGCCCGGCGTGCCGGGCCTGAGCCTGATCAACATCGACCCCGATGAGGCCGCCAGGGCCTACCGGCAGCGTGTGATCGATCAGATGGGCCCTGCCGCGCCTGAGGCCGACAAGGCGGTGGTGCGCGAGCAGCTGTCGGGCGCTTGCACCACCGAGATCGCTTCGTTTGATGAATTCTCCAGCCTGCTGGCGCAAGACGCGCCGTATGCACACATCGTGTTTGACACCGCGCCCAGCGGCCACACTTTGCGCTTGCTGAGTTTGCCCAAGGCCTGGAGCGGATTTTTGGCGGGCAATGACCAGGGGGCTTCGTGTCTGGGGCCCCATTCGGGCCTGAAGATGCAAGAGGCGCGCTTCAACCAGGCGCTGGCTGCCCTTAGCAATCCGGCTTTGACTTCGGTGGTCCTGGTGGCGCGCCCCGAGGTCAGCGCACTGGCCGAAGCCGCCCGCACCAGCGTGGAGCTGAAGGCCTTGGGTTTGACGCAGCAACGGCTGATCGTCAATGGCGTGTTCCATGCCAGCGTGCCCGATGATGCGGTCGCGCAGGCCATCGACACGCAAGGGCAGCAGGCACTGGCACACATGCCCGAAGCCTTGCGCGCTTTGCCGCAGGACGAAGTGCCTTTGCGGGCGATGGACAACGTCGGTCTGCCTGCACTTCGGGCCTTGCTCTCGGATGCGGCCCCTTCACCCAGTGGCTCTGCTGTCGTGGTGGACCCGCTGCAAGGGCAGAGCCTGCAGCAGCTGGTGGACGAGCTGGCACAGCAATCGCACGGCCTGATCATGGTGATGGGCAAGGGCGGTGTGGGCAAAACCACGGTGGCTGCGGCCTTGGCCCTGGGCTTGCAGCAAAAAGGCAAAACCGTTCACCTGAGCACCACCGATCCGGCGGCGCACCTGGCCCAGACACTGCAGGCGCAGGTGCCGGGCCTGCAGGTCAGCCGCATTGACCCGAAGGTTGAAACGCAGAAATACATCGACAAGATCATGGTCGCCAAAGGCGCTTCGCTGGACGAACACGAGAAGGCCTTGCTGCTCGAAGACCTGCAATCGCCCTGCACCGAAGAGGTGGCGGTGTTCCACGCGTTTTCGCACATCGTGGCGCAGGCCCGCACGGGTTTTGTGGTGCTGGACACCGCACCCACCGGCCACTCGCTGCTGTTGATGGATACAGCCGGGGCTTACCACCGGCAGATGCTCAGCAGTTTTGAAAAGCACACGGGCACGGCGGCCAAGGTGGTCACGCCGCTCATGCGCATGCAGGACCCGAGTTACACCCGGATCATTTTGGTGACTTTGCCCGAGACCACGCCGGTCTCGCAAGCAGCGGCCCTGCAAGAGGATTTGCGCCGCGCACAGATTGAACCTTACGCTTGGGTGCTCAACCGCTCGGTGCTGGCAGCCAAGCCACGTGACCCTTTGCTGGTGGCGCGTCTGGCGGGTGAGGTGCAGCAGATCCAGCGGATTCGACCGGCCCTGACGGAAAAATTGTTTGTCATCCCGTTTCAGTCCGAGCCGCCCGTGGGGCTGGAAGCTTTGCGCCTTTTGTTGACGTCCTGAGCTGCTTGCAGGGGCGGCTGTGGGCAGGCCCGGGCTAAGATGGCTCATCTGAAAGATCTGCCGTGGACCTGCCCTTCATCACCGACCCCTTTTTCTACTTTGTCTCCGTTCCCGCTGTGCTGCTGCTGGGCATCAGCAAAAGTGGCTTTGGCGCGGGCTTGGGCTCATTGGCGGTGCCTGTGATGGCCTTGGCCATCTCGGTGCCACAGGCGGCGGCCATCTTGATGCCGGTGCTGTTCGTCATGGATGTGCTGGGCATGGCGGCGTACAAGAAGACGCTGGACCGCCGCTTGCTGGCTTTCATGGTGCCCTTCAGCTTGTTGGGCATCTTGATTGGCACTTTGTTGTTCAAGGTGATGAACCCGCATCTGGTCGCAGGCCTGGTGGGGGGATTCACCTTGTTGTTTCTGGCGCAGCGTTTGCTGTTCCCGCCGCAGCCAGGCAGTGCGCCGCCGCCCGCCTGGCTGGGGGCGATCTTGTTGACGATCTCCGGCTTTACCAGCTTCATCGCGCACGCAGGCGGGCCACCGGTTAATGCGTATGTGATTCCGCTCAAGCTCAAGCCTGTGGTGTTCACTGGCACCATGGCCTTTTTGTTTTTCTTTATCAACATGGCCAAGTGGGTGCCTTACGCCTGGTTGGGTTTGCTGGACGTGCAAAATTTCGCGACCTCGCTGGTCTTGCTGCCCTTTGCGCCTTTGGGTGTGTGGATGGGGGTGCGCATTGCCAAGCGCATCGAGCCGGTGCTGTTTTATCGGTTGGTGTATCTGGGCATGTTCCTCACGGGCAGCAAACTGTTGTGGGATGGTTTTCATTGAGGTGATCTTGCGTTGCTGACTTGTCGCATGGATGTCATGAACTTCATTCAACATGCGCGCATGCACGAACGACACAAGACGATTTTGGACCTTTACCGCTATGGGGGTGATCGTCTTTATGCCGGAGAGCCCGTCACGCAGCTCGAGCACGCATGGCAATGCGGCAGACTGGCCGAAAAATCAGGCGCAAACATCGCTTTGCAATTGGCCAGCTGGTTGCACGACTTGGGACACTTGTGGGTCAACAGTCCGGGCACGCCCACTTTGCGTGGTGAAGACGACCGCCATGAAGTCGTGGCGGCCGACATCCTTGCCCCTTTGTTTGGCCTCGCTGTGGCCGAGCCGGTTCGCCTTCATGTGCAGGCCAAGCGTTATTTGGTCACGATCAACCAGGCCTACGCGGCCAAACTTTCGCTGGATTCGATTCGGAGTTTGGGCTTGCAAGGCGGTCCCATGTCCGCTCAAGAGTGCGCTTGCTTTGAAGCGCAGCCTTACTTCAAGGATGCTTTGAAGTTGCGTGTCTGGGATGACCTGGGCAAGAAGAAGGCCTGGTTTGAAGACAGTCGGGATGATGCCCTGATGCATCTTGAGAAATTGATGCAAGCTGCAGCGTCATGAAAATTTCATGAGTTCGACTTTTGGGTGTCATGAGCTCCTTTGATCATGGAGGCACAGATCAAAAGGAGTGTCCTCATGAAAGAGTTGCCCAACCCCACTTTCGCATTGTCCCCGTTGAATTTGCCCAGGGGGTCACTTCATCCGGCGCAGTCCAACTCCGCTGTGGATTTCCTGCCTCGCCGTGCCAAAAGCGCTATTGAGGTCAGTTGGGCAAAACATCAGGACGAAGTCCGTGAAGCACAGCGACTGAGGTTTGACATTTTTGGCACCGAGATGGGTGCCCGCTTGTCCACCAAGGTGCCTGGTCATGACATCGATTTGTTCGATGACTATTGCGAGCATTTGCTGGTGCGTGAATCCGAAACGGGCCAGGTGATCGGCACCTACCGCGTGTTGACGCCCGAGCAGGCCAAGCGCGCGGGCAGCACTTACAGCGACACCGAGTTTGATTTGACCCGTTTGCGCGACATGCGCAGCCGCATGGTGGAGCTCGGTCGCAGCTGCGTGCATGCCGACCACCGTCAGGGCGGTGTGATCATGGCGCTGTGGGGGGCCTTGTTCGAGTTCATGGAACGCAACCACCTGGATGTGATGATCGGTTGCGCCAGCATCCCGATGTTGCACAACGGGGTGATCACTGGCCATGCCGCGGCCAGCATTTGGCACCAATTGCGTGAAACGCATCTGGCGTCGATCCAATACCATGTGCGCCCACGTCTGCCCTTGCCAGTGGATGAGTTGGAGCATGACCTGTCGATCGAGCCGCCAGCGCTGATCAAAGGATATTTGCGCTTGGGCGCCAAGATTTTGGGAGCGCCCGCGTGGGACCCGGACTTCAACACCGCCGATTTGCCCATGATGATGCAGACGGCCGATATCCCTGCACGCTATCGCCGCCATTTTTCGGGGAATGTCTGATGCGCGTGCCGACCGCAGACCTGCAAACGGCCTTGCTGTTTGAGGCATCGCCCATGGCCACAAGACCGCTGGCCGGTGCTGCGGTCGATGTGCCTGTCGATGCTGCAGCACCACCAGAAGAGGATGATTCGCCCGCAGACCGCCCACGGTTGCGGGCGATTTTCATTTCAGACCTGCACATCGGAACGCCCGGATTTCAGGCCGATGCCTTGTTGGACTTTTTAAAGCACCACCGCTGTGACATGCTGTATTTGGTGGGGGACATCGTCGATGGCTGGCAATTGCGCCGCCGTTGGTTCTGGCCTCAAAGCCACAACGATGTGGTGCAGAAGTTGCTCCGCCGTGCGCGCAAGGGCTGCCGCGTCATTTATGTGCCGGGCAACCACGATGAGTTTGCGCGGCACTTTGTGGGACATGCCTTTGGCGGCGTCGAGGTGGTTCATGACACGGTGCACACCACGGCCACAGGCCTCAAGTTGTGGGTGATCCATGGCGACCATTTCGATGGCGTGATCCAGTGCGCCAAGTGGCTGGCTTATGTGGGTGACTGGTTGTACGAATTGACCTTGAAGCTCAACCGCTACCTCAACCGTTGGCGTGCCCGCATGGGTTTGGGGTATTGGTCTTTATCGGCCTATTTGAAGCTCAAGGTCAAGAAAGCCGTGAACTTCATCAGCGATTTTGAAGTCGCGGTGGCCCAAGAGGCCAAGCGCCGAGGGTATGACGGTGCCGTGTGTGGTCACATTCACCATGCCGAGATCCGCGATGTCAACGGCATTTTGTATTGCAACGACGGGGATTGGGTGGAAAGCCGAACGGCCTTGGTGGAGCACATGGACGGCCGCTTGGAGATCGTGCATTGGGGTTCAGGCGAGGCGGTCACGGTGCGTGAAATGCATGCCGCGGAGGCACTCGCATGAAACTGGCCTTGATCACCGACGCGTGGCATCCACAAATCAACGGCGTGGTCACGACTTTGCAGGAGTTGGTGGTGGCTCTGGCCCCCTTGGGCGTGCAGGTGGAAGTGATCCATCCGGGTCTGTTTCGCAACAGGCCCTGTCCGGGCTACAAGGGCATCGATCTGGCGGTCCGCCCCGCCAAGCCCCTGGCCGAGATGCTCAATGCATTGCAGCCCGATGCGATCCATCTGGCCACCGAAGGCCCGCTGGGCTGGGCAGCGCGGCGCTATTGCCTCAAGCACAAGCTGGCCTTCACCACGGCCTTTCACACCAAGTTTCCGGAAATTTTGCATGCCGCTTTGCGCGTGCCCCTGTCCTGGGGCTATGCCTTGTTTCGCCACTTTCATCGGCCTTCTTCGGGGGTGATGGTGCCCACGCAGGGTGTGCTCGACATGCTCAAGGCCCGAGGCTTTACCCAGCTCAAGCCCTGGACCCACGGGGTGGACTTGGACTTGTTTGAATACCACGACCAGCCGCTGGACTTGCCCGCTTTGGCCCATTTTCCAAGGCCGCTGTCCTTGTTTGTGGGCCGCGTGTCTTACGAAAAAAACATTGAAGCCTTTTTGTCCATGAAGTTGCCAGGCACCCGCATCGTGTGCGGGGTGGGGCCTTTGGAAGACAACTTGCGCCAGCGGTTTCCGGATGTGGTCTGGATGGGGGTTTTGCCGCGCAACGAGTTGGCCCAGATTTATGCGGCCAGTGATGTGTTTGTTTTTCCCTCGAAAAACGAAACCTTCGGGCTGGTCATGCTCGAGGCCATGGCTTGCGGCACGCCGGTGGCGGCTTACCCGGTGGATGGCCCTTTGCAGGTCTTGGGTGCAGACCAGGCGGGTGTGGCCGGTGGGGTCTTGCACGAAGACCTCGGGCATGCCGTGGCGCACGCTTTGCAGGTGCCGCGAGACGAAGCCCGCAAGCGCGCGCAGCACTTTGACTGGCCTCAGACGGCTCAAAGTTTCGCGGCTTACCTGGTCAAGGTGCGCCACAGCACAGAAAGTGAACGCCAGGCCTTCACATAATTGTCATCAAATTGACTTGAATCATTCTTAGGATCAGAACCCATTGAGTTGGAAATACACACACATGCGTTCTGAATCCCCGGCAAGCTTGAGCGAGAAGGTCCAGTCTGCGTTGCTGGACCGTGACCTGAGCATCCTCGCCTTCAATGAGCGCGTGCTCGACTGGGCACACCGACCCGATGTGCCCGTGCTGGAGCGCCTGCGCTATTTGTGTATTGTCTCGTCCAACCTGGACGAATTTTTTGAAGTGCGTGCCGAGCCGCACGTGATGGGGGCTTTGCAGGGCTTGCGTTCCGGGCCTTACACACACGACAGCTTGGCGGCCATCACCGAGCAAGCCAATGCCATGGTGGCGCGGCAATACGCCTTGTACAACGACGACCTGTTGCCCGCGCTGGAGCGTCAGGGGTTTCGCATCCTCTCGCACGGCGAGCGCAATGCCGAGCAGCGCCGTTGGGTGCGCAGTTATTTCCACCGCGAAGTCCAGCCCTTGCTGGTGCCGGTGGGGCTCGATCCCGCACACCCCTTTCCCCAGGTGGCCAACAAGTCCTTGAACTTCATTGTCCAGTTGTCTGGCAAGGACGCATTTGGCAGGTCCAACGAAATCGCCATCGTCAAGGTGCCACGGGTCTTGCCCCGCTTGATTCCACTGCCGGCCAAGTTGTGTGGTGGTGCGACTTCTTTCGTGCTCTTGTCGAGTGTGATCCGTGCCCATTTGGCTGAGCTGTTTCCTGGGCGTGTGGTGGGGCAGTTCTCGCAGTTCAGGGTCACGCGCCATTCGGAACTGGCTGTGGATGAAGACGACATTGGCAACTTGCGCACCGCGCTGCGCGAGGGCTTGCAGCACCGCAACTACGGTCAATCGGTTCGGCTGGAGGTGTCGTCCGATTGTTCGCTCAGGCTGGCCGAATTTTTGCGCAAAGAGTTTCAGTTGCCCGAGCTGTCGGTGTTCCGCGTCAATGGCCCGGTGAATCTGGTGCGCCTGATGCAGCTGATCGATTTGGCGCAGGCGCCGCATTTGCTGTTCCCGCCTTACAAGGCCAGCTTTCCGGTGCAGTTGCCCAGCCACGGCTCCATCCTGGCCCGACTGCGCCAGGGTGATGTGCTGCTTCATCAGCCCTTTGAAAGTTTTGACGGTGTGCTGGCGTTCTTGCGCGAGGCGGTGTCGGACCCGAACGTGCTGGCCATCAAGCAGACCATTTACCGCACGGGCAGTGACCCGGCCATGATGGACTTGCTGTGTGAAGCGGTGCGCCAGGGCAAAGAAGTCACGGCGGTGGTCGAGCTCAAAGCCCGTTTTGACGAAGAAGCCAACATCAACTGGGCCGAGCAGCTCGAGTCGATCGGAGCGCAGGTGGTCTATGGTGTGGTGGGCCTGAAGACCCATGCCAAGATGCTCTTGATCACGCGCCGGGAAGGTCGCGCATTGCGCCGCTACGGGCACTTGTCTACGGGCAATTACAACCCGCGCACGGCCAGGCTGTACACCGACATCAGTTACCTCACAGCCGATGCTGGCATCACGGCCGACATGGACCAGTTGTTTGGGCATTTGGCCAGCCAAAGCCGCTTGCCCAAGATGAAACGCTTGCTGGTGGCGCCTTTTACCCTGCACGCCGACATGCTGTCGCGCATTCGCGCAGCCGGCGCTTCTGCACAGGCTGGTCGAGGTGGACGCATCGTCTTGAAGATGAATGCCTTGACCGATCTGCCCCTGATCGAAGCCTTGCTGGCTGCAGGCCAGCAAGGCGCGAAGATCGATCTGATCGTGCGCGGTGCCTGCATGCTGCCTGCGGGCGTGCCCGGGGTGAGTGAAAACATCCGGGTGCGCTCGGTGATTGGCCGGTTTTTGGAGCACTCTCGTGTGTTTTATTTCCGGGCAGGCGAGACGGAATCTTTGTATTTGTCGAGTGCCGACTGGATGAGCCGCAACATGATGCGGCGCATTGAACTGGCTTGGCCAGTGGATGACCCCGTCTTGCGCCAACGCATCATCGATGAGTGCTTGCTGGCCTATTTGCATGACAGCAAGGATGCCTGGGATCTGGCCCCCGATGGCCGTTACCACCGCGTGGGCTTGAACGCCCCAGGGCATGGGGCACAAAACGCTTTGATGGCGCGTTACAGCGCAGCAGCCTAGGAGTGCAGTGCATGGACTTGATCTTGTGGCGACACGCCGAAGCCCACGATGCCGAGGCTGGGCAGGACGACATGCAAAGGGCTTTGACTGCCCGCGGCGAAAAGCACGCCGCGCGAATGGCGGTCTGGCTCGATCGCCAACTGCCCGATGGCGTGAGGATATTCAGCAGCCCTGCCGTGCGGGCCGAACAGACGGTGCGTGCTTTGGGGCGCCGTTACAAAGTGCGCGATGCCTTGTCGCCGGGGGCATCGGTGGATGACTTGCTGGAAACGGCAGGTTGGCCCCATGCCAAGTACCCGGTGGTTTTGGTGGGGCACCAGCCTGCACTGGGTGCAGTGGCTTCCCGCTTGTTGCAGATGGGCGAGACCCCGTGCCCTGTTCGCAAAGGGGCCGTCTGGTGGTTGCGCAGCCGCCAGCGCGACGGCGTCAACCAGACGGTGATCATGTCGGTCACCGTGCCAGACCGGCTCTAGGCCTTCAGGCTTTGCTGGGGCGGCCTGTTTTCACAGTGGGGATGGCGGCCAGTGCTTTTTTGAAGCTGGCGTCTGGCAAACCTGAGATGACTTGCAGGCCGGCACGGATCAATTCGCTTTTCTTGATCTCGACGCCCAGCGCCATGGCGCGTTTTTTCATGTCGGCAATTTGCGTGAATTCGGTCTTGGGAATGGTGAAGCTGTCGCGCACGACTTTCACTTTTTTCTCTTTGCCTGGTTTGGTTTTGGCTGCCTGAGGCTTGGTCACAGCGGGCTTGGCCGGTGTTGGCTTGGCGGCAGCCTTGCGCGTTGCTTTGGCCGGTGCTGTCTTGGCCGCTGATTGAGGTGCGCGCTGGGTGGCAGCAGGCTTGGCCTTGGGGGATGCCGTCCGCGCTTTTTTGGCAGGGATTTTGGCCCCCGCTTGTGTGGCTGGATTCATGGCCTTGCTGGGCGCTGCGGGTTGGCTGGTTGCCGGAGTGGCAGTCATGTATTTCCTTTGAAAAAACGGTGCATACAGTTTATACCGTTGATATCAGAAAATCAATCTCGGCTTTGTCTGAGCCTGTTGTGCTGCGCTGGTCAGAGGACTTGCACTTTGAGTTCCCAGCCGGTTTTGAACCAGGCGATGCTTTCTTCACTGAGTAAGTGGGCAGACTGAGGCCATTGTTCGGCCCATGGTGCACTGAGCTTGAGTCTGGCAGTTCGCCTTGTCGCGTCCACGCTCAGCTCGATCGAGGAGGTGTCCGGGTCGCGGCGGGCATGGCAAAGGATCACGCTCATGCGCAAGGCCATGAGCTGCTGGACAAACAGGGGGTCTTGCAAAGGCGCATCGAGCTTGCGCAGCTTGCCCCGGTGTCCCAGCACCAGCTGGCTCAGGCGGTGCAATTCGTCGATCGTGAAACCCGGCAAGTCGGTGTTGTCCAGAATGTAGGCGCCGTGCTTGTGGTAGTCGCTGTGCGAGATGCGCATGCCCACTTCGTGCAGTTGGGCGGCCCAATGCACTTTGCGCAAATGGCGTGCAGTTTCTGTGCCGTCACTGTCTTGGCCCAGCATGTGCGTCAACAAGGTTTGTGCCGTACGCGAGACGCGTTCAGCTTGCTGAAGGTCCGCACCAAAACGTTGCGTGAGCCAGTCCACCATGTGGCTGCGTACGTCGTCTTGTGGGCTTTCCCGGTCGAGCAGGTCGTACAAGGCGCCATGGCGCAGGGCGCCTTGAGCGGCCACCATCTCGTCAATTTGCAGCAGGTCAAAAACGGCACGCAAGACGGCCAGGCCTCCGCCGATGACAGGACGGCGGTCTTCTTTGATGCCTTCGATTTTGAGGTATTCGGGTTTTTGTGCCTTGAGCAGTTTGTCTTTGAGCCAGTCCAGCCCATCGCGGGTGATCAAGCCTTCAGGCCAACCTGCCAGGGTCAGCACATCGGCCACTGCGCCCACGGTGCCGGACGATCCGTAACAGGTGTCCCAACTGGAGCGCGGGTAATGCATCTGCGCTTCATCGAGTATGGCTTTGGCCGCGATCTCGGCTGCCTTGAAGGCCGAATTGGTCCATTGCCCGTCGGGGAAGTATTTCATTGACCAGGCCACGCTGCCCACGCGGTAGGACTCCAGCGTGTCGGCCCTGGCGTTTTGGCCCAAGATCAATTCGGTCGAGCGCCCACCGATGTCCACCACCAGACGGCGCTCTGTGGATTGGGGCAAGAGGTGGGACACCCCCAGGTAAATCAGGCGTGCTTCTTCGCGCCCGGCAATGACTTCGATGGGGAAACCCAGAATGTCTTTGGCCTTGGCCAGGAAGACCTCGCGGTTGCGTGCCTCGCGCATCGTTTGTGTGGCCACGGCACGCACTTGGTGGGGCTGAAAGCCCGCGATGCGCTCGGCAAACCGTGCCAGGCAGTCCCAGCCGCGTTGCATGGCGGCTTCACTCAAGTGGCGCTCTGCATCCAGGCCATTGCCCTGGCGCACGGTTTCCTTGATGTACTCCACGCGCCGCAGATGCCCCGCTTCCAATTGCCCGATTTCCAGACGAAAACTGTTGGAGCCAAGGTCAATGGCGGCGAAGAGGGACTGGGTTTGCATGGTGGAATCGGTGACAACAGTGGGACGCATTATGTGACGGATATTTGAAGCTTTGATGACATTCATTTTTCACGTCTGCCATCCAAACAGTCACATCGATGCACGCCACGCTTGGGTCAACTCAGGGAAGTGCCGTGTTCCTTCGATCAGGGTCAGGGCCGCTTGCATGTCTTGGTCATGGCCCCAGGCGATTTGTTTTTTTCGGATGCGCTTGAGCTGCGCGCGAAGTTTTTTATCACGGTGGTTTGTCAGCAGGCCCTCCGAGACATGCCGCTCTTGTTTGAGCAGGATGCGGCATTGGTGCCGTCGTTCAGGCGTGGAAGGATGCCGTTGGGCTTGTATTTTTTTGTGCAGACGATGCAGCCTTTGCCGGGTCCACGGATCGAAAGGCTGGCGCCGAACCTTCAGCGGGATGGTGTCCAAGCGCCTCATCCAGGTGCGCAGTTGCTGAAATCCTGCGGTGATGCGGGGCCGGGCGATCTCTTGGGCCAACGCATGGCGTGCCAGCAGGCGGTCTTGGTGCAGTTGTTGCAGCAAGGCTGGCCACTCGTGGACGCCCACTGCGCAGTGGGTTTGGCGCCAGGCGGGCAGAGTGCTCTCCAGCGCCACATCCAGATTGCGCAGCTGTCCCGTGAGGTGCCACAAAGTTTGGAGCGCTTCGCTGTGGCGCTGAGGCGGCTCGGGCAGCAGGGGTTTGTAAAACTTCAAAAGGGATTTTTGACGGCGCCACGCCACACGGGCTTGGTGCAGGGCTTCTGTGTGCCGGGTCTTGGCCCAGATCTGCAGCCAAGACCGGGTGTCCTGCAGTGAGGTGCGCAACAGGTGTTTCACAGTCCACCAGGCTGGCGGTTCATGGTGTGGCTGCAGGCTTTGAACGGCCCGGCCCTTGGCCCGTGTGGTGTGTGGCATGGATCACCTCATTTTTAAGTCGGCCAGATCCAGCTTGGGGCTGGGCATGACCAGCGACATGCCCTGCAGGGTGTGCACCAGCAGCTCGGCGACGAACAGATCGCGGTAGGGCTTTGAATCGGCGGGCACCACATACCAAGGCGCTTCATCGCTGCTGGTCGCTTGCATCGCGTTTTCGTACGCGTGCATGTAGGCGCGCCAGTGCCGGCGGTCTTCAAAGTCGGAAGCCTGCACTTTCCAGTGCTTCAAAGGGTCGTCCAGCCGCGCTTGGAGGCGTTTCTTTTGTTCTTGCTTGGAAATGTGCAAATAGCATTTGACGACCGCCACGCCGCTGTCATGGAGCAAGGACTCAAAGTGCCGGATGTGGTGGTGTCGTTTTTCACACAGGGCGTGCGGGAGGCGGCCCTGCACGACCGGCACCAGCACATCTTCGTAGTGGCTGCGGTTGAAGATCACCATCTCCCCCAAGGCCGGGGTCTTGGCATGGATGCGCCACAGAAAGTCGTGCTGTTGTTCCAGCGCCTGGGGCACACCAAAAGCCTCGGCCCGCACGCCCAAGGGGCTGATGTGTGCAAAGACACTGCGAATGCAACCGTCCTTGCCGGCGGTGTCCATGCCTTGCAGCACCAAGAGCAAAGCCCGTGTCTTACTGGCATGGAGCGTGGCTTGCAAGCGGTTGAGCTCGTCTGCCAGTTCGGTCATGCGGGCCGACCATTGCCATTTTTCAGCCTCCGTGTGCGTGGCGGGCAAGGTGGGCATCGCAGACAAATCCAGGGTTTTGTCACCCGATACGCGCCAGTCGGACCAGTTGATGTGGCTCATGGGTTTTTTCCTTGTCAAAGTGATCCGAGGGCGCCGATGGTCCACAGGTTGGCCCAGGCGCCCAGCCAGACCGCTGCGATCACCAGCAACAGGCCGGGCAGGATCAGGGCCGCGAAGGCTTTGCCGCCAGCACCGATGGCGACAACGGACTTGCTCAGGGTGTTGGTGCTGACGGCCAGCAAAATGGCCAGCTGTGCCTGGGTCAGTGAGGCGTGTCCTTGATGGACCAGGCTGCTCATGGAGGCCACGCTCGAGTGCGCGTCTACCAGGCCGGCGAGCATGCTGGCGATGAGCACGCCGACTTCGCCCAACCAGTGGTTCAAGGCGGCGGTCATGACGGTGACGCTCAGCACCGCCAGGCTGAGGATCAGCGTGGTCTTGTGTTCAAAGGCATGGCCTTTCAGGTCCAGATTCGGTGGCGCGGATTCTGCTTGATGGGCTTTGAACAGCCACAGCACATAAAGACCCGCTGTGCCGCAGCCCAGGCCAATGGGCAAGAGCATGTGCGCCAGCAGGCCTGGCATCAGCATGGCGATCAACAAGCCCAGTTGCACCATGGTTGAGACCGTGGACAACATGGCCCCCATGGCGGCGGCATGCAGCACCTGTGGCTCCCGCCTGGCGGCCTGCCCCATCGACAGGATGGTGGCGGTGCTGGAGATGAAACCACCTGCAAAACCCGTCAGGGCCATGCCCGCCTGCATGCCCAGCGTGCGCTTGGCCATGTAACCCAGTGCACTGATGCTCATGACGGCAACCACGAAGCGTGCCAGGTCGTGCGGGTTGATGGCTTGAAATGGCCCTGTGTAATGGTCCGGGCTCAGGGGCAGCAAGATCATCGCCACCGCCAGGAAAACAATCACGTCTTTGAGCTCTTGTTCGGTGATGACCTGCTGCACAAAGCGGTGCATGTCTTCTCGTGCAGCCAGCATGGCGGTCAAGGCGATGCCCATGATCGCCGCCAATTCGGGCGATGACGCTGACAGCGCACCCAACAGACAGGTCAGCAAAATGGCCACTTCCGAGGTCAGCCCCGGGTCGTGTTGCTTGGATTGCTGGTAAGCGCTCATGGTCAAAGCGCCCAGAGCCAGCAAGGCCGCGCCTACCAACAAAGGGCTGCCCAGACTTTGGGCGGCAAAGCCCAGCATGCAGGCCCCTGTGAAGGTGCGAATGCCGGCCGAGCGGCGGTGAGGGCCGCTGCCCTTGTGGCGCTCCCTTTCGGTGCCGACCAGCAGACCGATGCCCAAAGCCACAGACAGCGGGATGAGTGCAGAAGGGTCGGAGAGTGTCAGCATGGTGACCCATTGTTGTCCCAAAAATGGCCCACCCAGCCACTTTCTTGGGCTTGGGATGATCGAGCTCAAGGTGCATCATGGTGGCGTTGGTGAGGCATTTCGGTGTGCTGAAACACAGCAGTTTTTTATTTGACACATTCTTGTCACAATCAGTCGTTAAATTCAATGTCATGAATGAAAGGGCGGTCAATTCCTGACCCCCAGTCTTTTGATGACCCTGAACCAGGAGTTGATATGTTTAAAATGAAATCTGTGATTGCCGCTGTGGGCCTGAGCGTGTTGGCCGCCACCAGCTGGGCTGCCGACATCACGGGTGCGGGTGCCACATTCCCGTACCCCATGTACGCCAAGTGGGCCGAAGCCTACAAAGCAGCCACCGGCACAGGTCTGAACTACCAGTCCATCGGCTCGTCGGGTGGCCTCAAGCAAATCCGTGCCAAAACCGTGACCTTCGGTGCGTCTGACGCCCCAGTGTCCGGTCCCGATCTGGAAAAAGACGGCATGGTGCAGTTCCCGGCCATCATCGGTGGCACGGTGCCTGTGGTGAACCTCGAAGGTTTCAAGCCCGGCGAGCTGCGCATCAGCGGCCCTGTGCTGGCCGACATTTACATGGGCACCATCACCAAATGGAACGATGCCAAATTGGCTGCCTTGAACCCTGGCAAGAAATTGCCTGAGCAAGCCATCACCGTGGTGCACCGCGCCGACGGTTCGGGCACCACCTTCAACTTCACCGATTACCTGAGCGCGGTCAGCAAAGACTGGGCCGACAAGGTGGGCAAGGGTGCTGCGGTCAAGTGGCCAGCAGACTCCTCCGTGGGTGGCAAGGGCAACGAAGGTGTGGCCGCCAACGTGAACCGCGTCAAAGGCGCTGTGGGTTATGTGGAGTACGCCTACGTCAAGAAAAACAACATGAACTTTTTGCAGCTGCTCAATGCATCCGGCAAATACGTCAGCCCCGACGACCTGACTTTTGCGGCGGCGGCTGCCGGTGCCGACTGGTTCAGCGTGCCAGGCATGGGCGTTTCGATGGTCAACGCCAAGGGCAATGACAGCTGGCCCATCAGCACCGCATCGTTCATCTTGATGTACAAAAAGCCTGCCGACAAAGCGGCTTCGGACGAAGTCCTGAAGTTCTTTGACTGGGCTTTCAAGAACGGCAAGAAGATGGCATCTGACCTGGACTACGTGCCGCTGCCTGACAGCCTCACAGCCCAGATCCGCAGCAAGGTCTGGACCGAGATCAAGTGATGTGTTTCGGAGGTCGGGTGTCCGACCTCCTGACCCCTCACCTTCCGGGGTGAGGGGTTTTTGTTCAAAGTGGTGTTCATCATGCAGTTGTCACAAGGAATACAAATGGACCCGATCGAACAGGCCAGCCATGCGCCCGATCACAACATGCTGTCCGTCGTGAAGCGTCAGCGCATCCAGGATTTCTTTTTCCACAAGATCACCCTGAGCTTTTCTCTGCTGGTCTTGTTTGCCCTCATGGGCATCATCATTTCCTTGTTGATCAATGCCTGGCCGGCATTGGCCAAGTTTGGCTTTCAGTTCATCTGGCGTGTCGAGTGGGACATCGTCAACGACGAGTTCGGTGCGGCCATCGCCATTTTTGGCACCTTGGTCAGTGCGCTGATCGCCTTGCTGATCGCGGTGCCTTTGTCCTTTGGCATCGCCTTGTTTCTGACTGAAACCTGCCCCACATATTTGCGCCGTCCACTGGGCACGGCCATCGAGTTGTTGGCGGCTGTGCCCTCCATCATTTACGGCATGTTTGGCCTCTTCATCTTTGCGCCCTTGTTTGCCGAATATGGCCAGCCCGCCTTGCAATCGACTTTGGGGCAGATGCCCCTCATCGGCAAGCTGTTTGGCGGTGCGATGAATGGCGTGGGCATTCTGGCCGCAGGCATTGTGCTGGCCTTCATGATCGTGCCCTTCATCGCTGCCGTCATGCGCGACGTGTTCGAGATCGTGCCCCCCATCTTGCGCGAGTCGGCCTATGGCCTGGGCTGCACCACCTGGGAAGTGGTGCGCAGCATTGTTTTGCCTTACACCCAAAAGGGCGTCATCGGTGGCGTCATGCTGGGCCTGGGCCGCGCATTGGGCGAGACCATGGCGGTGACTTTTGTGATCGGCAACTCTCAGCGCCTGAGCGCCTCGCTGTTTTCGCCGGGCACCACCATCGCCTCCACCTTGGCCAACGAATTTGGCGAAGCGGCTGACTTTCACTTGTCCACCTTGTTCGCATTGGGCTTCTTGCTGTTCGTGATCACCTTCATCGTCTTGAGCGCTGCCAAGATCATGTTGATCCGCGCAGAAAAAGCCAAGGGCACCAAGACTTGATGCCCGGCACTGGAGAAATACGATGGATCTGAAAATTTACAAACGCAGACAGCTGGCCAACCGGATCGGTTTGACCCTGTCGATGTCGGCCATGGGCCTGGGCCTGTTCGTCTTGCTGTGGATCTTGTTTGTGCTGCTGTCCAACGGCTTGGCCGCGCTGGACTGGGCCATGTTCACGCAATCCACACCGGCGCCCGGCTCTGAAGGCGGTGGCCTGGCCAATGCCATTGTGGGCAGCTTGATGATGGTGCTGGTCACGGCTTTTGTCAGCACGCCCATTGGCATCTTCGCCGGGGTGTACCTGGCCGAATACGGCGACCAGAGCAAAACCGCCGAGCTGACCCGCTTTGTGACCGACATCATGTTGTCGGCGCCTTCGATCGTGCTCGGTTTGTTTGTGTATGCGGTGCTGGTGGCGCAGGTGCAACACTTCTCGGGCTGGGCCGGTTCTTTGGCCTTGTCCTTGATCGCCGTGCCCGTGGTGGTGCGCACCACCGAGAACATGCTGCGCCTGGTGCCTGGTAGCTTGCGTGAAGCGGCCTTTGCCCTGGGGGCGCCGCGCTGGAAAGTGGCCACCTTCATCACCTTGCGCGCCGCCAAGTCGGGCGTGATGACCGGTTTGCTGCTGGCCCTGGCCCGCATCAGTGGCGAGACAGCGCCGCTGCTGTTCACGGCTTTGAACAACCAGTTCTTCTCGACCAACATGAATGCGCCCATGGCCAACTTGCCCGTGGTGATCTTCCAGTTCGCGATGAGCCCTTACGACAACTGGGTGCGCCTGGCTTGGGGCGGCGCCTTGCTGATCACCTTGACGGTGTTGATCCTGAACATCTTGGCGCGCGTGTTTTTCCGCGAAAAAGCCCAAGGCTAATCTTTTGAATGGATGGAATTTCCAATGCCTGCAACGCAAAACCTGCCATTGAAGAACGCGATTGAAATTCGCAATCTGAACTTTTTTTACGGCACTTTCAAAGGCCTGAAAAACGTCAACCTGGACATCGCGGAAAACAAGGTCACCGCTTTCATTGGCCCTTCGGGCTGCGGCAAGTCCACCTTGCTGCGCACGCTCAACCGCATGTACAGCCTGTACCCCGGTCAACGCGCCGAAGGCGAGATCAACTTTTATGGCCAGAACATCCTGGAGCCCAAGCAAGACCTGAACTTGCTGCGCGCCCGTGTGGGCATGGTGTTCCAAAAGCCCACACCTTTTCCTATGTCGATCTACGACAACATCGCTTTTGGCATCCGCTTGTATGAAAACCTGAGCCGCTCCGACATGGACGAGCGGGTGGAATGGGCGCTGACCAAGGCGGCGATCTGGACCGAAGTCAAAGACAAACTCGGTCAAAGCGGTTTGTCACTCTCGGGTGGTCAGCAGCAGCGCTTGTGCATTGCACGCACGGTGGCGGTCAAGCCTTCGGTCATTTTGCTGGACGAGCCCACTTCGGCGCTTGACCCCATTTCGACCGCCAAGGTGGAAGAGCTGGTCAGCGAGTTGAAGAAAGACCACACCGTGGCCATCGTGACCCACAACATGCAGCAAGCCGCTCGCGTGTCGGACTTCACGGCTTACATGTACCTGGGCGAGTTGATGGAATTTGGTCAGACCGAACAAATCTTCATGAAACCCGCCCGTCAGGAAACCGAAGACTACATCACCGGCCGTTTCGGCTGATCAGGAGCACAAGATGGATAAGCACATTTCAAGTCAATTCGATGCCGATCTGACCAACGTGTCCTCGCGCGTTCTGGAGTTGGGTGGTTTGGTGGAGTCGCAAACCCGCCACGCGGTCTATGCCCTGGCCCAGTTCAGCGCCGAAGTCGCCGATCAGGTGATCACCACCGAAAAGCAAGTCAACACGATGGAAGTCGAGATCGATGCCGAGCTGGCCTCGATCATCGCTCGCCGTCAGCCCACAGCGCGCGACTTGCGTTTGCTGATGGCGATCTCCAAGATCACTGGTAATCTTGAACGCGTGGGTGATGAGGCAGATCGTATTGCCCGCATGGTCAAGCAGATTCTGCATCAAGGTAGCCCACGCAATTTGCCATCCTCCGAGCTGCGCATCGCTTCTGACCTGGCTTCAGGCCTGCTGCGCAAATCGCTGGATGCCTTTGCCCGTCTGGATGTGAATACGGCCTTGGTGATCCTGAAGGAAGACGACCTGATTGATGCCGAGTTCAACGGCTTCGTGCGCAAGCTGGTGACGTACATGATGGAAGATCCTCGCACCATTTCCGCCAGCCTGGACTTGTTGTTTGTTGCCAAAGCCATCGAGCGCATTGGCGATCACGCCAAGAATATTGCGGAGTTTGTGATCTATGTGGTCAAAGGTGCGGATGTGCGCCACACCGCCCTGTCGGACATTGAACAAGCCGTCAAATGAGAAGCCTGCCTCGAATATTGATTGTCGAAGACGAGTCGTCCATCGCGGAGCTTATTTCGGTCAACCTTCGCCACAATGGGTTTCAACCTGTTTGGGCGATGGATGCCGAATCTGCGCAACGTGAACTTGATGAGATCTTGCCCGATGTGATCTTGTTGGACTGGATGTTGCCCGGTGAAAGTGGTTTGGCGCTGGCACGCAAGTGGCGATCTGCGGCGCGCACAAAGGGCGTTCCAATTTTGATGATCACGGCACGAGGCGATGAAGCGGACCGGGTTGCTGGGCTCGATGCCGGGGCAGACGATTACATCGTCAAGCCATTCTCCCCTCGCGAACTGCTGGCTCGGATTCGTGCCGTATTGCGCAGACGTGTCCCGGAATCTGTGGGTGGACTGGTCAAGATTGCGGAATTGCAACTTGACTCGGACACTTACCGTGTAAGTTGGCAAGACAAGCCCCTCAAAGTAGGGCCGACGGAATTCAAACTATTGCAGTATTTGATGCGTCATCCTGAACGCGTTCACACGCGAGGCATGTTGCTCGATAAAATATGGGGCGATCACGTCTACATTGAGGAGCGTACCGTTGACGTCCATGTCAAACGTTTGCGCGAATCGCTCGGTGAAGCGGGTTCCATGGTCGAAACCGTACGTGGTGCAGGCTATCGACTGACATCCAACCCTTCTGCCTGATTATTTCAAATAGTTTTCATGCTCATTGCCATTGCTGAGCTGTTTTTATTGGCCCTCTGTGCCGCAATTCCAACTTGGTGGTTCTTGGGTACAGGTGGTGCTGTCCTGTCTGCATTCATCGTTGTGGTCGTCTTTTCAGTGCTCATGGCCTGGAAGGTTCGTCGCCTGGAGCATTGGCTTGCTGGTTCTGATTTGCGCAGCAGACTTGACTGGAAAGGTGTATGGCTTGAGATCGGGCAAAGAGTTCAGCGCTTGTTGCAGCAACGTGAAAAAACCGCTTTGGATCAGCAAAAGCGTTTGCAGGATTTCTTATTGGCAATCCAGGCGTCGCCCAATGGCGTGACCTTGCTGGATGAGCAAGGTCGAATCGAATGGTGCAACGACACAGCCTCATCTCATCTGGGTTTGGATCCTCGCCGTGATCATTTGCAGCACATTGTGCATTTGGTGCGGGACCCTGTTTTTTCCAAGTATTTTGCGCAAAAAAATCACGATGCTGAAGTGGTGATTGATGGATTTTCAACATCTTTGTCGCAAAGCTTCAAATTGTCTGTGCAATTGCATGCTTATGGCGAAGGTCGGCAATTGCTGCTCACTCGCGATATCACTTCCATTGCTTTGGCCGATGCCATGCGACGCGATTTTGTGGCCAATGTGTCACATGAAATCCGAACGCCATTGACCGTCATGAGCGGTTTTGTTGAGACCTTGCAAACCATTCCGCTTGAAGAGCAAGAGCGGCAACGTTATTTGCAAATGATGTCTGTGCAAGCCGAACGCATGCAAAGTCTGGTGGCTGATTTGCTGACCTTGTCTCAATTGGAAGGTGGCTTGCCTCCACGGCTCAATGAGAAGATTTTTCTGCCTGATCTGATGGAGCAAATTCAATCAGATGCCGTGGCCTTGTCTGCTGTTTTGTCCGGTCAAGAAGGCGACGAGCGGCAGATGCCTGTCCATGAATTTCACTTTGATCCTGTGCCCGCGTGGACGCTGTTGGGTGCTGGGTCCGAGCTATTGAGCGCCCTGTCCAACCTGGTCAGCAATGCGGTGCGGTACACGCCAGCAGGTGGCAAGATCAAACTCACGTGGTTTCGTGATACGGACCATGTTTGCTTTGCAGTCACGGATACCGGACCTGGTATTGCTGCAGAACATCTGCCGCGTTTATCGGAGCGCTTTTACCGTGTCGACCGCAGCCGGTCTCGTGAAACTGGCGGCACGGGTTTGGGGCTGGCCATCGCCAAGCATGTGGCGCAACGCCATGGTGGTGAACTTCGCATAGAAAGCCAAGTCGGCAAAGGGTCTACATTCACCCTTGTTTTCTCGATCTCCCGCATTGTCGATTCAAAAGTCAGTTGACTGTCACTGTAATTTCTTCAGATTGACTTCTTCGCTACATCATTGAAGTGAATGATGGCACTCAATCTGGAGGTTGAGCATGCGTGTCACAGTCATTGGTTCTGGTTATGTGGGTTTGGTGACGGGTGCGTGCCTGTCTGACTTGGGGTTCAAGGTGGTGTGCCTTGACAAAGACGAAGAAAAAATCAAGGCGCTACAAGAAGGCGGCGTGCCGATTTACGAGCCAGGGCTCAAGGAATTGTTGGCCCGCAATCGCGCTGATGGTCGCATCCGATTCACCACCGATGCCAGCGAAGCGATCGAGCATGGTGATATTTTGTTCATCGCTGTAGGCACTCCCGCAACAGAGGATGGCTCTGCTGATTTGGGCCACGTTTTGTCGGTGGCCTCCATGATTGGGCGTAATCTCAAAGGCTTCAAACTGGTGGTGAACAAATCCACCGTGCCTGTTGGCACCGCAGACCGTGTACGTGCAGCGATCACGCATGAACTGGCTCATCGTGGCATGCCCATGCATGTGTTTGATGTCATCTCGAACCCTGAGTTCCTCAAGGAAGGTGCAGCCATTGATGACTTCATGCGCCCAGACCGCATTGTGGTGGGCATCGATGAAGGCATTCACCATGCCAAAAGCCAACGCATGATGGGCGATTTGTACGCGAGCTTCAACCGACACCATTCACGCACCGTCTGGATGGATGTGCGCAGCGCAGAGCTCACCAAATATGCCGCCAATGCCATGTTGGCCACACGCATTTCTTTCATTAACGAAATCGCCAATCTGGCGGACAAGCTGGGCGCGGATGTGGATCACATCCGCCGAGGCATCGGGGCGGACAACCGCATTGGCTACAGCTTTTTGTATGCCGGCTGTGGCTATGGCGGTAGCTGTTTTCCCAAAGACACACAGGCCCTGGTCAGCACAGCACAAGCACACGGCATGGGCATGGACGTGGTGCGTGCCACAGAGGTGGTCAATGAGCGCCAGAAAACCTTGTTGGTGGACCGCCTGGTTCAGCGTTTGGGTGCGGATTTGACTGGCCGAAAAATTGCCGTGTGGGGCCTGGCCTTCAAGCCCAACACCGATGACATGCGCGAAGCACCAAGCCGCATCGTCATCCAGCAACTTCTTGAGCGTGGTGCACATGTGTGTGCCTATGACCCGGTGGCTGAACACGAAGCCCTCAAAGCTTTGCAATCTGATTTGCAAGGGCGAGAAGACTTGCTCAGCCGCCTGGAGATGGTCAAACACGACATGCAAGCGATCGAGGGTGCCGATGCACTTCTGGTGTTGACCGAGTGGAAGAACTTCCACAACCCGGACTTCGAAGCTCTGAAAGCCGGCATGCGCAGCGCATGCATCTTCGATGGCCGCAACCTCTACAACCCCGAAGCCCTGCAGGAGCTCGGCATTGCCTACCAGGGCGTGGGGCGACGCAACGCACTGGCCAATGCGCCTGTGGTGGTGACCACACCCGCGTGAAATCGACGGTGCATTCCGTCTGGAGCGTTTGAGCCAAAGGCCATACGTGCGCATGCCCAAAGGCTTTTATGCCCTCATCGCTGCCCAATTTGCCTCGGGCTTGGCTGACAACGCACTGCTGATCCTGGGCATTTTTATTTTGTCCGAGCAAGGCCACGCCGCCTGGTGGGCGCCATTTTTGAAGTTCTCGCTCAACCTCTCATACGTGCTGTTGGCTTCCGTCGTGGGGCCGCTGTCCGATGCCTTTCCCAAAGGCCAGGTCATGGCCTGGATGAACCGTCTCAAGATGGCCGGCTTGCTCCTCATGCTCACAGGCTTGCACCCTGTTTTGGCATTTGCCGTGATTGGCCTGGCAGCAGCCATTTATGCCCCGGCCAAATACGGATTGGTCACCGAATCCGTGCCCCCCCAACTCCTGGTGCGTGCCAATGCCTGGCTGGAGGTGTCGGTGGTGTTGTCTGTGGTGTTGGGTATTGCGCTGGGTGGCGCATTGGTGGGCTGGTCGCAATCAGGCGTTGAAGGCTCGCCCGTACAAACGTGGTTGTCCAATGTGTTCATGCGGACCCGCGCCTGGAATGCTTGCGCTGTGGTTGGGGGTATCTACCTGGTGGCCAGCCTGCTCAATGCCCGGCTCAAACACTTGAGTGCTGGCCAAGTGATGGTGCCACTTCAATTTAACGCTTTGCGCTGGCGCCATTTTTGGCAAGACAACTTCACCTTGTGGAGAGACCGGCTTGGCGGTGTCTCCTTGTATGTCACCACCTTGTACTGGGGTGTGGGCGCCGTCATGCAATTTGCTGTGCTGGCCTGGGCACAAGAATCTTTGGGGCTGCCCCTGCAACAAGGCGCTTATTTGCAAGCACTCGTGGCCATTGGTGTGATCTTTGGTGCATGGTTGGCAGGGCGGTATTTCAAACTGCACTCGGCCAAACAAGCACTGCCTTGGGGTTTGAGTCTGGCCGTCTTGTTGCCCATCGTGGCCATGACCACACACATCGCGCTGGCCATCCCCTTGTTGCTGTGTGCCGGCGCTGCAGGAGGCATGCTGCTGGTGCCCATGAATGCTTTGCTGCAGCACCGTGGGCGACAAGTGCTCAGCCCAGGGCGCTCCATTGCGGTGCAAGGCTTTAATGAAAATCTGAGTGTCCTGGTGCTGCTCAGCGCTTACTCGCTCTTGGTGGCATATCAGGTGTCTTTGCTGACCATTATGAGCATCCTGGCGCTCTTGTTGTTGGTGGGTATGTGGCCCATGTGTCGGATCGTTTGGCGCAAACGCTGATCAATCGAATTCTGGTGGCGTTTGCTGAACGGTTCGATGCGAGCGCTTCTCGCCCTTAAAACCATCGCTCACGGGGTGAGGCTCCCACATCTATGCACATCGCTCACGGAGTGAGGCGTCTGCAGGAAGGCTTGGATTCAAGAGTTCGATTGACGGCAATCGTGAATTCATCAATTTGTCACTCTGGGTGGTCAGAATTCGTTGCAATTGACGAAATTTCCAATATTCATGGCAATGGCCATGCTGCGCCACTGCAGCCATTCCACATTGCACTCAAGTATGTTCATTCAAAAGCTCATTGGTTTTCTCGCAGTCACTTGCACCTGCCTTCTTGCAGCATGCGGTGGTGCTGCATCAGATACGGCCTCGGCAGTCACCAAGGACGGCTATGTGTACATGGCGGGAGGCTTCGTTGAAGGCTTGACCTACACCACCGAAACGCAATCGGGAACCACAGGTCCCAGAGGGCAATTCAAATACCAATCAGGGGAAACGGTGGTGTTCAAAGTAGGCAACCAAGCATTGGCTGCCTACAAAATCAAACTGAATGCGCCATTGCCTCTGACCCATTTTGAGATTTTGAACACACGCAACCCCAACGCGACAGTGATCAAAAACCTCAGTGTCTTGCTGCACATGCTGGATGCCGACGGCACCATATCGAATGGCATCAAACTCGATGCCAGTCGTGTTGAAATCGCCAATCGAGTGACTGATGCTTTGCAGGCAGAGACATACCTGATGGCTTTGGCTGCAGAAGCCGGCAAGTCACAAATTTCACTGCCAGACGTGGGCTTGGTGTTGTCTCGATCAACAGCGCAAATGAAGGCGGATGGCGTGTCGATCGCACCGTATGCATTTGGTTCTGCGAGCTTCAATGAATTCAACTCCGTCATCACATTGTCTGCAGTGGGCAGTGCTGATGCCAACTCGGACCCCTTGACGTACAACTGGACCATCGACTCACGCCCAAAATCCAGCAGCGCCGTCATTGTCAGCCCCACCAGCAGTGCGCCCACTTTGGTGGTGGATGCTTTTGATGAGCCCTACATCTTCCGTTTGACTGTTACCGATTCCGGCGGTTTGAACAGTGTGACCCAAGTCACTGCCACCGTTAGTCGCAACCCCATTGCTGGTGTCTATTACCAAGCGGTAGATGCCAACACACGCCAACTTGTGACCATCACGGATACCAGCGAAATTTGGGGCTACGCCTTGTCCAACTCGGTCAACCGCTTGCGAAAATTCTCTGGCCCCATTGCACGCGCAAGCGATAACTTGCCCCAATACACCTCGACGCCATTGACATACCAGACCACACAGCAATGCAGCTCAGCTTGTGCCGATCGAATCGATTTGACCGCCAGTTTCTTGTCCCCACGAAATATTTTGATCACCAACGACTGGGCCAACAGCTTCCTGTTTGATTCGGTGGAGCCCTCCAGGCTGGAGGCTCCCGTGCTTTCAGATAAGCCGATCCTGATGAGCGGCCTTGCAGGTACTTATCGCGAAAAAGACTCGGCACCAGATAGCAAAGACTGGAAGATCACAAGCAAAGGTGAATTCAATTTTTACAAGACCCTGGCCGACGGCAAAATCACCCTCTGTGCCATTGGTCAAATCGCCATCGACAAAGATGGACAAGTGCTCAACCGCCAAGGCTTTGTCACCCGTTACACCGTGCCCGTCAGCATTGAGTTCAAAAACGAGTGCGATGAAAACTTCGACGTTGGCACCTCATCCAATGGCTATTTGATGCCTGATCCGACGCTTGGCTATGCAGGCTTCAGTTTCCTCGGGAAGAACGCATCGGGCAATCGCTGGTTCCTTCGCCACTTCTTCAAAGTAGCCGGCACGCCACCTTGATGCTCTGACTTTGCATGACGTATTGCCTGCATGTCATGCGCATGTCATGGGTACGTCGTGTCGATGTCATGTGACAGCTTTAGCATTTTCATCAATTGTGTGAATTTGCACATGCCTTGTCTGACTACTTTGATTGAATGCCGAAATGACCATCTTTGACCGATCTTCAAGCACTGAAAAATCCATCAAGCCAGAGGCCAATGGCATCAAGCTTGGTTCTTCAAAACCCCAGGCAGTTTCAGCTGCACGTGCATTGCCAAGCAATCGCAATGTCGATGTTTTGAAAGCCGATGAGGTGCGTCAAAAGGCTGAGCAGCAAGAGCAATTTGAATCCGATGTCGCGGCTGTTTTGGACAGCACAGCCATGGCCTGGGCGCCGCCGACAGCGCAAGCCCCTGATGTGCTGCTGGCACAGGCCTCGGCCTCAACTTCGGCCCCAGACGGCGTGCGCACGGTCAGCGATGCAGCTGGCGCCAACAGTGGCATGAAAAACATTGATTGGGGCGCAGCCAGCAACACTGTTGCGTCAGGCTTCAGCAGCCTCTGGGCAGGTGCAGGTCTTTTGGGCGGGCTTCTGGTGGCAGGCTTGGGTGGTGGCTCCAGCAAAACCGACACCAAAGCCGCGGCAGATACATCGCTGAAACTGACTGTTCAGGACGGCCTCATTGCAGGAGCCAAGGTTTATCGAGATGTGGTCGATGCGCAGCACCAGGTGGGCGTGACGGATGCCAATGGGCAATTGGTACTCAACAGCGCCTTGACAGGCGCTGGTGTGCTCATCGCCGTAGGCGGCACCAACAAAGACACGGGCCTTGCCAACACTTTGAATCTCAAGATGTCTTTTGCCGGAGGCATGAGTGCATCCAGTGTCATGACGCCTGTGACCACGCTGGTCACCGCTTTGCTGGACAGTGGTTCGGCAAACAGCATCAGTGCAGCTGAAAGCGCGGTGAAGCAGATTTTGGGCCTGTCGGCACAACTGAACCTCAGCACCTACGATCCAATGGCCGCATCGAATGCGGGCAGTGCCGATGCGTTGGCACTGCGCAAAGCTGGCGCCCAAATCGTGCAGCTTTCAACCCAATTGCCCGATGCTCAGCAATTTTTCAGTTCCCTGGCACATGCCGTGACTGGCTCAAACAATTGGGGTCAGCTGGTCCAGAGCGAAAATTTTGTGAATGCCTTGTTGGCCGATCAATTCCCTCAATTGTCGGCCGACCAGCGTGCCGCCCTGATGACCGGCATCGTGAAGGACATGGCAGCGCTCGGTGCTGTGACTTCTCCGGATGCATTGAGTGGAGCGCAGCTCAATGCGGCGCACCTCACCGTGGCTTTGCACCAAGACACCGGCACCGACAGCGCCACGCAGAGCGACCACATCACCACCAATGCCCAGCTGGACATTCGGGGTTACAACACGGGCGCAGGCTACGACAACATCGAAGTCTCCTTGGACCATGGCAAAACATGGATGGTCTATGGCAAAACGCCAGCCTTTGCGTCCAATGGTGGCGTGCAAGACATCACTGTCATGGTCCGTCAAGCGGGCTTAGCTGCCACCCAAAGCGATGAGCTGACCTTCACCTGGGTCAGCCAAGCTGCGCATGCACCTCAATTGAGTTTGTTGCATGACACCGGTGCATCGGGCAGCGACGGCATCACCAGCAACCCGCAAATCTCTTTGGGCCTGGTGAACAATCCGCCCATTGTGGTGGGTGGCAAAACATTTGAAGCCCATCTGGAATACAGCCTCAATGGTGCTGACTACCAGCCCATTTCAGAGGGCGGTCTTTTTGCCAGTGTGCAAGGCCAAGTTGCACTGTCTGATGGCCATTACGATCTGCGTGTTCGCGCCTATTACCCAGGCTTGGCGCTGGAGTCCGATCCTGCCCGCCTGAGCTTCACGCTGGATCACCAGGCGACGGTACCTGAAGGCTATGCCATCACGGCTTTGGGCGGAGTCCAGGACCTCGACACCACAGACCGTGTGTTCAGTTCGCAGGGGGCCAGCAGCGTTCTCTTCACATTGAACCAAGCGCCTGAAGCAGGCGCAACCGTGACTGTGACCATTGACGGGCATGACTATGCCGTGCAGGCCGATGGCCATGGTGTCTGGCAAGCCAACATCCCTGTAGAAGACCTGACATCGGGCACCCATACGCCCAGCATCCACATCGTCGATGCTGCAGGCAACACGGCCACCGCCAGTATGCCGTCATTCACCGTTGACAACACGGCCTATGACTTTGTGGTCAATGGAACCCCAGCTACGCCCGAGCAAATTGCTACCTTGGCGCCCGAAAGCGACAGCTTCATGCAGGACAACGTGACCAACGTCAACCTGCCTGTGTTTGAAGGTACGGCCGAGGCCGGAGCACTGATCACCCTGAGCATCGATGGCAATACCATCGGCTCTGGTCGTGCCGACGGTGCAGGTGCCTGGCGCATTGCTGCTACGGCTGTGCTTCCTGATGCCGAAAACTACACGCCGGTGGTCACGGTCACCGATCTGGCCGGTAACATCAGCGCTGAGTTTGAAGGCGCAGCTTTCACCATCGTCACCACCAAACCCGTATCCAGCGACGTCATGCTGGCTGAAGTCGATCCCACCTCGGATGAAACTCTTCAGGTCTTGATGGCCGACGCTTCATTTGATCCGGCCACTTTGGCCGCGCCTTATGCCGACTCGGCCGCCTTGACCGCAGTCGGCATCACTTTCGAACTCACCAGCCAGGACACGGGCGCCAGCAGCACCGATGGCATCACCATGTTCCCGATGCCGCGCATCAGCGGCACGGTCAGTGGCTCTGGCGATCTCCTGGTTTTTGTATCACTGCGTGACACCAGTCCAGGCGGTGAAACTTTGAAATTTGCCCCCATCACTGCGGTTGACGGCGAATGGTCGGTGCAGGTCAAGCAGCCATTGGGTGCAGAGGGTGAAACCCACACCTACGTCCCTTACATCACCGTCATGGACGGTGCTGGCAACATCACCCGTACCACTGGCGAGCACATTGTCATTGACCGCCAAGCCCCCGACATGGCCACGGTGGATCTGGTCCACAACCAGGCAAACGACACCGGCTTTGATGCCACTGACGGGCTGACGGCCAATGCCAGCCCCTGGCTGCAAGGCACGGCAGAGGCTGGGTCAACCGTGGTCGTGGATGTCGCCGCCGATGGCAGCTTGGTCTACACCACAACGACAGGTGCCGACGGTCACTGGACAGTTCAGCTCCAAGATTTGCCCGAAGCCACGTACACGCCACAAGTCACAGTGATTGATTTGGCGGGCAATGTCAGCGCCCCCATCGTTGCAGAAAACAGTTTCGTGGTGGATACAACGCCGCCTGAATCACCGGAGGTGACGCCATTCAGCGAGATTGATGGCAACGACACGGGTGTTGATGCGACAGACCACATTACTGGAAACAACACACCAACGATTGCAGGCACGGCCGAGGCAGGCGCGTTTGTGACGGTGACGGTGGGGCACTGGGTCAGTGATGCGGTGCAAGTGGGCGAGGACGGCACCTGGAGTGTGACGACAGACACATTGCCTGATGGCTCTTATACCGCCAGCGTGTCGGTGGTGGATGCGGCAGGCAACACGACGGCTGCGGTGCAGGGCGAGAGTTTCACGGTGCTGACCACGCCCCCGGATGCCAGTGGGCTGACGGTGGGCTTGGTGCATGACAGTGCCAGCGACACGGGCATTAGCCCATACGATGGCATCACCAACAACCCCACGCCGGAGATTGAAGGCTCGGCGCCAGCGGGCATGCGGGTGGTGGTGGTGGTCAACGACGTGACTTATGGCGTGGACACAGAAATCATTGCGGACGATCAAAATCATTGGTCAGTGACGTTGAGTGATTTGCCAGAAGGGGACTTCACGGCGGTGGCGCATTTGGTGGATGCGGTGGGTAACGAGAGTGCGGCGGTGGAGTCTGCTTCCTTCACGGTGGACATGACGGCACCGGTGGACGTGACGGCCACGCTGATGCATGACTCGCAAAATGACACGGGTTTTGATGCTGAAGACAGCCTGACCCACAACACCATGCCCACGATCTCGGGCACAGCCGAAGCGGGTGCATTGGTCACGGTGACGGTGGGAGACTGGACGAACGACGAACCTGTGCAAGTGGGTGAAGACGGCACTTGGTCGGTGAAGGTCGGCGTGGCACTGGTGGACGATACATATACACCGATAGTGACGGTGCAAGACCTTGCAGGCAATGTGCTGGAAGGTTATGAAGGCACGCCGTTTGTGGTCGACACGGTGCTGTTGGCGCCGGAGCTGACGCCATTCAGCGAGATTGATGGCAACGACACGGGTGTTGATGCGACAGACCACATTACTGGAAACAACACACCAACGATTGCAGGCACGGCCGAGGCAGGCGCGTTTGTGACGGTGACGGTGGGGCACTGGGTCAGTGATGCGGTGCAAGTGGGCGAGGACGGCACCTGGAGTGTGACGACAGACACATTGCCTGATGGCTCTTATACCGCCAGCGTGTCGGTGGTGGATGCGGCAGGCAACACGACGGCTGCGGTGCAGGGCGAGAGTTTCACGGTGCTGACCACGCCCCCGGATGCCAGTGGGCTGACGGTGGGCTTGGTGCATGACAGTGCCAGCGACACGGGCATTAGCCCATACGACGGCATCACCAACAACCCCACGCCGGAGATTGCAGGCAAAGCGCCAGCGGGTATGCGTGTGATGGTGGACGTCGGTGGTGTGATGTATGGCCAAGACGGCGCGGAGATTTATGCAGATCCGGACGGCAACTGGTCAGTGACGTTGAGTGATTTGCCAGAAGGGGTTTTCACGGCTGTTGCGCATTTGGTGGATGCGGTGGGCAACGAGAGTGCAGCGGTGGAGTCTGCTTCCTTCACGGTGGACATGACAGCGCCTGTATTACCGATGGTGCTTGATCCCAAAATTGTGTACATCAACACACCCATGAATTACCAACCTGATGCGGGTTCGGGTGTTCATGTCGTCTCCATGGAAGATTCCACAGGCACGTTGCCAGAGGGTTTGAGCATCGATGCTCAAAATAACTTGACAGGTTTTACCGAGGTGGCTGGCTACACCTGGCTCAGTGCTGTCATGGCCGACGTTGCGGGCAATGAGGCCTCGCACGCTGTGTATCAACCCTTGATTTTTGTGAGCGACATCCATTCCAGCACTCAAACCATTAACCACACCAGTGCCGCAGCAGCCAAGTGGTATCAAGGCACAGCAGGTGACGATACAAATTGGACTTTATACAACGCGCCCGGCGATGTCTTGCAAACCAAAGAAGGCAATGACATGGTCACAGTGACAAATACCAATGGCATGAAATTCTCATACGTGGATGGTGGTGCTGGCATCGATACGATGAAATTCACAGTGGTGAATATGGCCGTGGACTTTTCACAGTTCAACAACCCCACTTCGGGCCAGTTGCTCAAGAACTTCGAGGTCTTTCAGTTCACTGGCAAAGACGCCAGTGTGAGCATCAGCGCTGCCGACATCTTTGGCATGTCAAGTCAAGTCTTTGATGCAGCCCATGTTTACAACCTGCGCATTGATGGTGTAAGTGGTAATCAAACAGGCAGCGTTACTGACCTCGACGCCAAAACCAAGAGTGCTGCCCCAGACATTTTGGAAACCTATGACGCCACGGGAGCACAAAGTGATTCTGGCAAATACCACCTGTACACAGGTGACTACACCGATGGTTTGGAGATTGCGCGTCATGTGTCTTTGCTTATCGACAAAAACTTCGTTGTCTAAACGGGGTATCGATGAAACCTCTGGCCTGTCTGGCGTTGTTGACCTTGGCACTGAGCCCTTTTATGGCCCAGGCCCAGGTCGGCAATGACCCCATGATGGAATATGGTGGCATTGTCAGTCGCCAAGTCATCACCAGTTTCGGGCAGTTGTTTCACGCCAAGTTTGTTGAGCTTTGGTACACCAAAGAAGGTTTCGATAAATTTAATATTCTTGTCAAAGAACGGCCCTACCCTCGCGGGGGGTCTGAAGTGCTGGTGATTTCGGACGATGTCGTTTTATTTCGCAGAGGTTTGCCGCGTGATTGGCGAACGCTGCTGAACATGAGTGCCGAAGCCGTCGACATTGCCTTTGCCAAGGCTTCCGAGTTGGAAGTCGAGCGTTTGTTGTTCAGAGACCCTGATCTTGCCGAAACCGGTTGGTGATCAACCCAACCATGGGCATGAAATTCAATATGAAAAAAATCAATACAAGCTGTTTAGGATTGACGATGCTGGCACTGGCCATGCTGTCGTCTGAGATAGGCGCCTCTGAACTGCGTTACATCCCCGTTAACCCGACATTTGGCGGCAACCCCCTTAATGCATCGGGTTTGCAAGCCAACGCCAGTGCGCAGAACGACACCAAGGCTCCTGTTGCACCTGCACAGACTGCATTGCAAAAATTCACAGCCAACATCGAGTCGGCCATCATCAGCAAGCTCCAGACCGCTGCGATCAATGGCTTGTTTGATGCCAAAGGCAATTTCAACCCTGAAATGGGCACCAACATCAAGGCTGGCAACTTTCAGATTCAAATCACCACCGACCCGGCCACTGGTGGTTTGACCTTGGTGACCACCGACGTCACCAGCGGGCAATCCACCTCTATTAACATCAACGCCCTTGGGGGCCTGCAATGAAGTGGTCGAAGAACACTTGGCGTCCATGGGGTCGCCTGGCCGTAGCCAGCGTGGTGTTGTTGACGGGTTGCAGCCAGATTCCGTTGTCGCCGCCCAGCGTGGTGCCCCCAGCGACCAGCCGTGCCGATGCGGTGCTCACGCCAGGCAACCGCATCACCCGTGAGTTGACGCGGCTGCCTGACCCCAAATACCGCATCCCGGTCGGCGTGTATGCCTTCCGAGACATGTCCGGTCAGTTCAAGCCCCAGCCCGACAGCAACTTGTCCAACGCCGTGACCCAAGGCGCCGGTGCCCTGCTGGTCAAGGCCCTGCTGGACTCCAACTGGTTCATCCCCATTGAACGCGAAGGTCTGCAAAACCTCTTGACCGAACGTCGCATTGCCCGTGCCATCGAATCGCCCGGCGATCAAAGTCGACCTCAGGTCAACTACCCGCAATTGGTGCCGGCTTGGTTCATCATCGAAGGTGGCATCACTGGTTATGAGCAAAACGTGCGCACCGGAGGCGAGGGTGCCAATTTGCTGGGCATCGGGGCTGATATCAAATACCAAATTGACCAGGTCACCGTCAATTTGCGCAGTGTGGACGTGCGTTCTGGTCAAGTCATCAACAGTGTGCTGGTCACCAAAACGATCTATTCGCATTCGCTCAATGGCAGCATTTACCGCTATGTGGCTTACAAGCAGTTGTTGCAAGCTGAAGGTGGCTTCAGTGCCAACGAGCCCAGTCAACTGGCTGTCAAAGAAGCCATCGAGAGTGCAGTCATACACCTCATTGTGCAAGGCGCACGAGACAAAGCCTGGTTCTTGCGTAACGAATCTGATTGGACACACCCCACGGTGCAGGCTTACCTGCGTGAAGCCGATGGTGTTTTGTTGGGCTCGGGTAATGAGAGCATGGCACCCCAAACAGCACGCCCAGGCAACGTGATGATTTTGCCGACGCCACAGCCTCAAATGGTGCGCCCTGCGGCTGCGACAAGCACCAGACCAACTGTGCCTGTGGCCACCCCGGCCGCAGCCACACCCCGTACGCCTGCTGCATCAGTTGCCCCAGTTGCCCCATCTGCGCTTGCCAAAGACGCATCCAAAGAAAATGACGATGCTAAAAAAGCGGCAAACGGCAAGAAGCTGACTGTACCCGCTTTGGCTGAACCGCCCAAGCGCGCAGAAAGTACAGACAAGCCCCTGGCACCTGCGAGTGTGCCGCCTGTGCTGCCTAACAGCCTGGAGCCTGTCGAGACGCCAGCTCTGCCCCCATTGCCTCCGGCCAGCGAAGAGGGTGACAAGCTCATGTCCAACCCCATGCCCCTCAATGTGAGCCAGGCATCGGGCTCTACGGGCAGCAAAAGCAGAACTTCTTTGCGCTGAGTTTTGTGGCAATCGGCTGATGGTTAATAGTCCAAGCGGACTGTTTATTTTTGGTGGTTTTGTCAAACCCGGCTTTCACAATCCACTCTGACCTCGCCAATGGAAGTTCCATTGTCAACCGGTGGGGGCAACAACCCAATTTTTCATTCTCTTCAAGGATTAAACATGAACTTCAAGAAAATCGCCCTCGTTGTGGCCATGGCCGCCTCTTTCGGTGCTCACGCTGACATTGTTATCACTGACGCTGTTTACACAGCCGCTGGTGCAGTCGCTGCTGCTCAAGATGCCGTGGTTCCTGAATTGCTCAACACGGTTGCTGGCAACACTGCATATGTGATTCAAGAAGGTGTTGAAGCCGGTGGTAACGTGGCCTTCATCAGCCAGACCGACTTTGGCAACTACGCCGCTGTGTTGCAGCAAGGCATGGGCGCCTTGGCCTTCGTGACCCAATCGGGTGAAAACGGCAACCGCGCTGTTGTCATCTCTAAAGATGCTTCTAGCGCCGTCCCACGTGCCGAAGGTTTGGCCATTGATTCCGTGGTGGCTGACTTGGCTGCTGCTGAAATTGTGGCTGTCGCTTTGTCTGCTGACGGTAACGTTGCACTGGTGAAGCAAGAGGCTACAGGTGAATCTAACACCGGCTACATCTACCAAGAAGGCACCAAAAACTTTGCTGCCATCGTGCAAACTGCTGGTGTCGCTGCCAACGTGGCTGTGGTTTCCCAGTTGGGCGACGGCAACCGCGCATACATCGTTCAATCCAACTGATGATGTCTGACTCATGCCGGTCATGTGATGCATGACTGGCATGAGTTTTTGTCCACATACACAAAGACGCACATGAAAATGAAGAAACTACTCGTTGGCGCCATGATGGTGTTTTCCTTCGGTGCTTCCATGGCGCAGTCACTGGATATTGATCTGACTTCGTCAGCCGACATTGCATCGGGTGCTTACGATCTCGATACCCAGTATTTGGGCCGAAGTTTTTACGGCAGTGGCAATGTGGCGGGTATTTACCAGCAGCAAGTCAATGACGTTGATCTTGGTAACGTGGCAGAGATCCAACAAATAGACGGCGTGACCAACCTGGCCATGATCTGGCAGCAAGGTTTCAACAACGAAGCGCACATCATCCAAAACGGTGGTGAAAACAACGTTGCACGCTTGGCTCAGGTGGGTTCGGGTAACTACGCCAATCTGACCCAATCAGGCGGCTCTGACAACGTGATGTTCGTCCACATGCTGGGTGACAACGCGCGCATTATGGCCTCTCAGGTGGATGCCATCTCCAACGTGCTGTCGGTTGTGCTGAACACGGGTTCGCAGTTGACGGTCACACAGTCTGGTACGGGTAATACTTTCAGCACAGTGCTGGCGCCCAATACCATCATGGTTGTCAATCAGGCAGGCCAATGATGCAAAGAACAGCTCTGCAAAGAATTGTTTTGGCGTTCATTTCAGCGACCCTTTGCGGGGTCGCTTTTTCTTTGGCTTATGCCCAAACACTTCCCCCCATGTCACCGGCCAGCTTGCAAGACGGTTTACGTGCTGTGCAAACGGGAGAACCACTGGAAGCGCTCAAGCATTTTCAGGTGCTGGCTGCGCAAGGTGAAGCGGTTGCCCAATACAATCTGGGTTTGATGTATTCGCATGGTTTGGGTGTGCCTGCGGATGGAGCGCAAGCGCAGTATTGGCTGAAGCAATCTGCATCGCAGGGCTATCCAAAGGCCAAGTTGGCGTTGGAGCGGCTTCCTTAGTCCACAGGGGATCATCGCCCGCGGGGCGCTGCCCCTACATAAGATTTATTGTTTGTTTTGTGGTTTTTGTCATTTAGTTTTCGCAAGAACCATGCAAACTGGTAAGCATATGTTTCACTGAACGGTGGCCGCACAGCGCCATCCAATGTCTGAGCGCATGACCAGCAAAATTTTGATTGTGGAAGATGAACGCGGCATCCAGGAGTTGCTGCGTGTCAACCTGTCTCGAGCCGGTTATGAAATTCACCTCGTCGATGATGTTGCCGCGGCCTTGAAGCTGCTGGAGCGCGTCCAACCCGATCTGGTGCTGGTGGACTGGAACTTGCCAGGTCAATCTGGTTTGGAATTTGTCAAAACCCTGCGTGCACGTGAGCAACACCGTTTGCCCATCATCATGTTGTCGGCACGCAGCAGCGAAGAAGACAAACTGCAAGCGTTTGAGGCGGGCATCGATGACTTTGTGGGCAAGCCTTTTCATGCCCGTGAATTGTTGGCCCGCGTCAAGTCCAAAATTCGCCGCTTCAACACCGAAGCGGCTGCGCATGAGCGCATCGAAATTGATGGCCTGACCGTTTACCCGGTCAAACAAGTGGCCACGGTGCAAGGCGTTCGCATCGATTTGCAAAAAGACGAATTGGCTTTGTTGTCGGCGCTGATGGCCAAACCGCAGCAGGTGTTCGCACGCGACAAATTGCTCGACATCCTGCACGGCCCACACAGCGATGTGTCGGATCGCAACATCGACACTGTGGTCACGCGCCTGCGCCGCAAGCTGGACAAGGCTGGTCATCCGCCTTGCCTGGAGACGGTACGTTCGATGGGCTATCGGTTTGCCATGCCGGTGGGTGTGCCTGACACTGACACAGCCTCCTGAGATCGCGCATGTCTTTGATGGTGTCACCACGCGTATTGGAGTATTTTGGGGAGGCCATCACCTCATGCCAAACGGTGCGCAATTTGTCTGATTTGTTCATGTGGTCGCAAGGTCCCTTGTGGGCTTATTTGCCGCATGACGTCATGCTGTTCAGCGTGGCCAACAGCCAATCGCAATGGGTGTTATCAGACTGTTTGCACAGCCAACCCCTGAAAGGGCAGGTGGTCAATGCCTTGATCGATCGGCACCATGGCTTGTTGTCCTTGCTGATTCAGGAAAGCCGCAAGCTGGAAATTTCCAGCCTCTACATTGATTCGCAAGGGCAAAGCGAACAGCCCATCGCCCCAGAACTGAGCAAGGCCTTGACGGCGCTCAAACTGGGTGGCGTATGGTTTGCCGATACCGGCGCACTGTCAGGTTTTCACCGCATCAGCTTTGCGCTGTTGGGTGCACAACTGCAAGAAATCGAGCCCCAGCAAATGGGCTGGATTGCCCCGTCCATCCAGGCGGCTCTGTGTCGGGTGAGCGCTGGGCAATACCCGGCGGCTGAACCCTTGGCGGATGAGGCGCTGGAGGTGCAAGTGCTGACAGCACGTCAGATGGAAATCATGAAATGGGTGCGCCAAGGCAAGACCAACCACGAAGTGGGCGCCATCATGGGCATCAGCCCATTCACGGTCAAAAATCACCTGCAAAAAATCTTCCAGCGTCTGAAGGTGAACAACCGAGTGCAAGCCGTAGCGCAAGAGTGAACCTGTTTTTGTAGGAGCAGCGCCCTGCGCGCGATGGGGTTTCTGCTCAAACCCAAATGGCATCCCAGTGAGGATACAGACCAGTCCTTTGAACCAGGCCCGCACGGACCGGGTTGGCAACCACGTAGCGAGCCAAGGCTTGCAAGTCTTCTTCGCGCCGCACGGCGTGGTCGTGAAAGCCGCGCTGCCAGACAGGCTGGCCAAGGCGGGAGGTGGTGACCACTGTGATCAGATAAATCTGCCCTGTCTGTGAAAAGCGGCCCGAGCGCAAGCGATGCGAATGAGGCTTTGTGTCGTTCATATTTCGGCTTCCCCCTGAACAGCAGGTTAGCCAAGACCTGCGGTGCTGTGAAGTCCCTTCCAGTGCATCTGTAGGAGCCGCGCCCTGCGCGCGAGAGGCGGTTGAGGTGCGCAATGGGTTGAAACCAGCAATATAAAAAAACCGTCTCGAACGGTGTGACGCACATGATTTTTGTATGTGACATCGTCTCACTACGAGATAGTCCATTGAGACTATTTTCAATATAAAAATAACGTCAATTCTGTAAAAAATAAATGATGAAAAGAAAGTGGGGTCTAGAACAAAGACTTCAAAGTGCCTTTCGTTGGAAGTCGGTCCTGCCTACAGGGCAACACGAGAGGCAAGAATTTTTTAACCCTTTTGAGGTGAATATGAACATGAAAATGATTGCAGCCGCTTGCGTGGCTTTCTGTGGTGTGAGCGCATTCGCTGCTGTAACGCCTTCTTGCAACGCCGCAGCAGCAGCTGCTGATGGCGTGACTCTGCTCAAAACTTGCGCACCAGAAATCACCTTCTATGGTGCTGGTGCAACGGCAATGAAGGGGGCAATTCAGACTGCATTGGTTAAAAAGGACGATGCCGGTCAAGTAATTGTGTCCAGTGCTGTGTTTGATATCACGAAGCCTTTGGTGACCATTAACTTGTCTGGTAACACCAACGCTTACGCCTACTACGGTTTTGGTGCTGCAGGCACGGCTTGGGTTGGCAAGAAGGTGGCAGTCATCATCAACGGTACCAATGGCTCCATGGCTGGTGTGAACCAATTGCTGAGCGGGTTGAAGCAAGGTTCGATCGAAAACGGCGTTGACCAAAAAGAATACATCACGATCCAGTTGCACACTGCTGCTGCCCAAAAGGCCGGTACAGCCATGCCTGATACTGACGTGACCGTGAACACCGCTTCGGCGTTGGCCCCTGTGGTGACTTTGGCTGCTACCCGTGTGGCTGACTTCAAAACCGCTTGGGGTGTGGACAAACAAAAAGTCGCTCACATGGCTTTCTCTGACGTGCGTCCTTCCGAAGCCACCCCAGGTCAGATCGCTAAGTGGACACCCGCTTCTTTCCCGTCGGAAACCATCGCCATGCAAGGTTTTGGTGTGGTGGTGAACAACAACATGTACAAAGCCTTGATGGCCCGCGATGTGCGTGAAGGTCAGATCACCGATGCCGCTTGTGATTCTTCAGATGCCAGCATGCTTTTGGCGCAGTGCCAGCCCAGCATCACCACGGCGGATTACACCGCATTGATGACTGGCAAAACCACCTCGGCTGCGCAGTTCTTGCGTGACACTGCTGAAACCCGCGTGTTGAGTTTGAACCGCCGCCCCAATTCATCGGGCACACAGGCCGCAACCCAGATCATGTTTGCAGGCCAGGCCAACTACTATGGCAAGACGCCTTTGGCTACCGGCTTTGACATGGCCGGGTACGATTCCGCTGTTATGTTGATCACACAGGATGGTCAAACGACCGTGAGCATGAATACGGAGCAGGTTGTGAACGCGGGCTTCAAAGTCATCACCAACGTGGGCACTGGCGATCTGATCAAAAAAGTACAAGGCGATACCACTGGGTTGTCGATCGGTGTGGCTTCCTTGGATAACAAGGCTGCGTCCAAGTTCGGTCCGGGCAATAAAACTGCGGCAAGCCCTGATTTGGAAACTGCGCGCTGGGTGCAATTGAACCGATTGACGCCCAACTTCAAGCCTGACGGCACAGTGGACAGCACGCAACGTGCAGCGTTGCAAGCGGGTTATCCATTTGCCTTCGAGTTCCAGACGATCAAGTCTGCTGCGTTGGCAGGTGAATATTCTGGCATCTACAGCGCCATCGTCAATAGCCTGAAAGACCCGTCCTTCAACCTGACGGGTATCGGCTATATCGGTTCTGCCGATGCTGCCAAGAACACCGTTTGGACACGTGGTGGCAACAACAATTTCCCGTTGAACAAGTATTGATTCACGGAGTGTTTTTTGGCCGTTTAACCGGCCAGAACCCAAGCGGCTGCAACTGGTTTGCAGCCGCTTTTTTTGACCCCGAGTAAGAGTCGCGCCCTGCGCGCGATGGGGTGTGGGTTGCCACAAATCGCGCACGGGGTGCTGCTCCCACCAAGTCAGTGTTTGTTGCTCCAGCCAAGTCAATGTGTGCTGTTCCCACTGTTGACAAGTTCGCCTTGGTCGCAAGACGGCAACAGGGATTGATAACTTTTTGAGTTGAACATGAAGACAAAAATAAAGATGATTCTGGCTGCATGTGTGGCCTACTCCGGCTTCAGCGCTTGTGCTGCTGTTGCCTCCTCTTGTTATGCGCCAGCCGCTGAGAAAGATGGCGTAACCTTGCTCAAGACCTGCGCACCAGAATTGACTTTTTATGCGCCTGGTGCCACTGCCATGAAGATCACGATTCAGGCTACATTGCTGACCACTTCTGATAGCGGTGCTTATAACCGTGTCCCAATTCAAAGCGCAGTCTTTGACATTACAAAGCCAGTTGTAACCATTAACATGCCTGGCAACTACAACGCCTACGCCTACTATGGCTATGGCGCAGCAGGTAAGAGCTACGCTGGTAAGCGTGTGGCAGTGATCTTCAACCACGCCAACGGTTCAATGGCCGGTGTGAACCAACTGTTGACCAATCTGAAGACAGGTACCGTTCAAAACAGTGTGGAGCAGCAAGAATACATCACGGTCAAGTTGCACACGGCCGCTGACCAGAAGGCCGGCATAACCATGCCTGCTGCTGACGTGACCGTGACCAACGCTTCGGCTTTGGCGCCAGTGGTGACTTTGGCTGCTACCCGTGTGGCTGACTTCAAAACTGCTTGGGGCATGGACAAGCAGAAAGTCGCTCACATGGCATTCTCGGACGTTCGTCCTTCTGAATTTACCCCTGGGCTGATTGCCAGATGGGATTCCAAGGCGTTTCCATCTGAAACCATTGCCATGCAAGGTTTTGGTGTGGTGGTGAACAACAACATGTACAAGGCACTGATGGCCCGCGATGTGCGCGAAGGTCAGATCACCGATGTCGCTTGTGATTCTTCGGATGCCAGCATGCTTCTGGCGAAGTGCCAGCCCGGCATCACCTCGGCGGACTACGCCGCATTGATGAACGGAAAAATCACCTCGGCTGCAGAGTTCTTGCGAGACAGCGCAGAACCTCGAATTTTGACTCTCAATCGCTACACCAGTTCACACGGTACACAGATTGCAACTCAGATTATGTTTGCAGGACAGGCCAACTACGCTGGTAAGACGCCATTGGCCACTGGTTTTGACATGGTGGGCTTAGAAAGCCCTTATTTCAATCGACAGCAAATCTGGGTGTGGGGTGTGAGGGAGAGCCTTGGCTTCATCGTCATCACCAATTTGAGCACTGTTGATCTGATTTTTAGAGTATCAAACGATGAATCAGAGTTGTCGATTGGCGTGGCGTCCTTGGTATCCTTGGCATCTTTCAGATTCGGTCCAAACGCCAATAGTGCAACCCCAAAACTGCAGACCGCGCGTTGGGTGAAATTGGACCGCTCGCCTAACTTCAAGCCTGACGGCACAGTGGACAGCACGCAACGCGCAGGCTTACAAGTGGGCTATCCGTTTGCCTTCGAGTTTCAGGCCCTCAAGTCTGCCAAATTGACGGGCTACTACTCTGCCCTCTACGCGGATATTGTGAATGGCCTGAAAGACCCCGCTAACAACCCGACCGGTATCGCTTACATCGGCTCCCCCGATGCGAGCAAGAACACCGTTTGGACGCGTGGCGGCAACAACTATTTCCCATTGGGCAAGTATTGATCCGTGGGGTGGTGCTGATCGTTTATTCGATCGGAAGCGGCTGCAACGTGTTTGCAGCCGCTTTTTTTTTGCATCTCTGTAGGAGCCGCGCCCTGCGCGCGATGAGTTGTTGAGGTGTTCAAGCGATCGCGCACAGGGTGCTGCTCCCACGTCGTGCTGTGGCCACTGTTGTGACACATCACGGGCTGTGAATAGTCCGCTCGGCCTAGTTGAGAACCCTCAAAAGCCGCAAAGCTGTAAAAAACAAAAAACACAATCTCGGCATGACATCAAAACAGAAATGAAGGTTGACCATTTCGGTGATGGGCGTCATGTGCACCGCCAAGGCATTTTGCCTAGCGGACCTGAAAAATTCTCAACTCTTTTCTTCGAGGTATTTATGAACATGAAGATGATTGCAGCCGCTTGCGTGGCTTTCTGTGGTGCCAGCGCTTTTGCTGCTACGGCTTCCTCTTGCACTGATGCAGCAGCTGCTGCTGATGGCGTGACTCTGCTCAAGAATTGCGCACCAGAAGTGACTTTTTATGCGCCTGGTGCTACTGCAATGAAGACCGCAATTCAGGCCACCCTGAAAACCGTTACAAGCGGTGTAGTGACAAAAAGCGCAGTTTTTGACATCGCCAAGCCCGTTGTGACCATCAACTTGGCTGGTAATTCCAACGCTTACGCCTACTACGGCTATGGCGCTCCAGGCAAGCAATATGCTGGCAAAAAAGTGGCTGTGATCGTGAACGGCACCAACGGCTCCATGGCCGGTGTGAACCAGCTGTTGACCGGCTTGAAGTCGGGCTCTGTTGAAGCCGGTGTGGATCAGCAAGAATACAAGACCATCATGTTGCACACTGCTGCTGCCCAGAAGGCTGGCACAGCCATGCCTGATGCAGACGTGACCGTGACCACCGCTTCGGCTTTGGCGCCTGTGGTGACTTTGGCTTCGACCCGCGTTGCTGACTTCAAGTCCGCTTGGGGTACGGACAAGCAGAAAGTCGCTCACATGGCTTTCTCGGACGTTCGTCCTTCCGAAGCCACCCCTGGTCAGATTGCTAAGTGGGATGCCGCAGCTTTTCCAGCTGAAACCATCGCCATGCAAGGTTTTGGCGTGGTGGTCAACACCAACCTGTACAAAGCTCTGCAAACTCGCGACATCGCTGCGGGTCGCATGGCTTCTGCCTGCCAGGACGTTCTGACGACTGCTGCTTGCCAGCCTAACGTCAGCACTGCTGACTACACCGCTTTGATGACCGGTAAAGTGGCTTCTGCTGCCGACTTCCTGGGCAACCCCGCTGAAACACGTGCGCTGACCCTGAACCGCCGCCCTGCCTCTTCGGGCACACAAGCTGCTACCCAGATCCGCTTTGCTGGCGAAGCCAACTACTTTGGCAAGACCCCTCTGGCCACTGGTTTTGACATGGCTGGTTCTGAAACTGCCGCTGTTGGCACTGGTACGACCGTGGCTGTCAACTCGATGAGCGTCAAGACCAACGTCGGTACAGGTGACCTGATCGCTTCGATCCGTGGTGACGTGGACAACCTGTCGATCGGCGTGGCTTCTTTGGACAACCCTGCTTCCAAGTTTGGTGCCAGCCGTTCTGCCCAGACAGCCTTTTTCGTCAAGCTGGATGGCGTGAGCCCTGACTTCACCGGCGCATCTGATGTCGCTTTGGATGGCACGTACCGCACTGCACTGCAAAACGGCTACAGCTTCGCCATGGAGTTCCAGACCCTCAAGTCGGCCAAGCTGGCTGGTGACTACTCTGCCATTTACGCTGACATCGTGACTGGTCTGAAAGACCCAGCTGCCAACCTGACCGGTATCGGTTACATCAAGTCTGCCGACGCGACCAAGAACACCGCTTGGACACGTGGCGGTAACAACCTCTTCCCATTGAACAAATATTGATCTTTGACGGAAAACTGGCCCACTTTGCAAGAGTGGGCCAGTCAAGGTTGAACAGCCCTTCGGGGCTGTTTTTATTTGACGATATTGAAGAAATTATTGGTTTTGTCAAATGATTGCCACAGTGCTTGTGTCCAATCAAAGCCATTGCATCACAGCGACTTCAAAAAAGAATTTTTATGCTCAGGGTTTCGTGTCGTGTTGGCCAGTTGGCCGGTCTGTGTGCTGTGCTGTGTTGGGGTGCTTTCAGTCCCTTGGTGGCGCAAGCCCAGGCCCGTTTTGACATTCTGGAATACCAGGTGCTGGGCAACAGTTTGTTATCTGACCTGGCCATTGAAAAAGCCGTCACACCCTACCTGGGTGAGCGCCGTGCGCTCAGCGATGTGGATGCTGCGCGGGGTGCTCTGTTGCAGCACTACCAGGATGCGGGCTATCTGTCGGTGCAGGTGTTGATTCCGGAGCAAAAGGTGGACGGTGGTGTGGTGCGCCTGCAAGTGGTGGAAGCGCCTGTGGGCGATGTGCGTGTGCAGGGGGCCCAGTACAACGCGCCCAGCCGCATTGCCGCAGAAGTGCCTGCAGCGGCCGTGGGCAAAGTGCCCAATTTTGCGCAATTGCAAACTCAGCTGGCCGAGATCAACCGTCGTTCCGACGTCAAGGTGTCGCCCGTGCTCAAGGCCGGGCGTGAGCCGGGCACCGTGGATGTGCACCTGGATGTGGACGACCAGTCGGCCATGCATGGCAGTGTGGAAGTGAACAACCGCCAGAGCATGAACACCTTACCCACGCGCTTGGCAGCGGCTTTGCGTTACGACGATTTATGGGCCAGTGGTCACAGTGTGGGTTTGAACCTGCAGACCACGCCCGAAGACACACGCCAGGTGCGCAGTGTGTCGGCCAATTACAGCTGGCCCACCGGTGCGCAGGGCGAGGCCTTCAGCGCTTATGTGGCCAGCTCGCGCAGCAATATGAATGTACGCATCACCCAGGGTGACATGGGCGTGGTGGGCAACACCGACATTGTGGGTTTGCGCTACAGCTTGCCACTGAGCAGCCCTGCAGGGGTGATGCAGACGGCATCGTTCACTTTGGACCACCGCCAGATGCGGGGCACCACCAAGCTGCTGGAGACCGAGTCGGCGCAAGTGCCCATCACCTATGTGCCGCTGGGTGTGTCTTACCGCTGGGTGGGTTTGCAGCACGAGCCGCAACCCATGGTGGTCGATGTCAGCAGCTTGCTGGGTGCCCGTGGCGTGCTGGGCAACAGCGATGCCGCCTTCAACGCCAAACGGGCAGGGGCATCGGCCAGCTTTGCGGCGCTGCGCTGGGGCTGGCAATGGAGCACGGCGCTGGGCAAGTCGGCCCTGGCCACCAAGTGGGATGGTCAACTGGCCACCGGCCCCCTGATGAGCGGCGAGCAATTGTTTGCCGGTGGTGTGGATTCGGTGCGTGGCTACATGGAAAACGAACGGGTGGGTGACCAAGGCACACACCTGGCGCTGGAATGGTCCAGCCCCTGGACCCGTGAAACGGTCATGGGCAGCGCCTGGCGCTGGCAGGCGCTCGGCTTTACCGAAGCGAGCTGGTTGCAAACCTTGCAACCCGCATTGGGCCAGTGGGCACAAACCACCTTGTGGGGTGTGGGCGCTGGCATGCGCATGCAAGGGCCGCGCGGCATGGGCTTGAGCCTGGACGCGGCGCAAGCCCTGCGCGATGGCGATGCAGCAGGAGGCGGTACACGCCGTGGTCAGCGGCGTTTGCATGCCCGCATGTTGTTGGAGTTTTGAGCCATGTCCCGATTTGAATTGCGGCCAACCGTCTTGGCCTTGTTGGCAGCAGGGTGTTTGTCGGCATCGCTTGTGCAGGCGCAGTCGTTGCCCGCTGGGGCCTTGCCTGTGCAGGCGACCAACTGGCTGCAAAAAGGCCAACGCCCTGACTATCTGGTCAGCGGTCAAGCTGCGCAGGTCAATCTCAAGGGGCCAGCCACCGTGCTCAACTGGAACAGCCTGGATGTGGGCAAAGACGCCAGCTTGAAATTCAACATGGTCAATGCCACCGACCGGGTGCTCAACAATGTGAGCGGTGGCGCGATCAACAACCGCACGACCATCGATGGTTTGTTGCAGTCCAACGGGCAGGTGTACATCTACAACCCCAATGGCATCGTGTTCAGCAAGACAGCCACGGTGGACGTGAATGCGCTGGTGGCCACCAGTTTGAAGATCGACGATCAACGCTTCATGGATGGCATTTTGTCGCCCTCGGTGCAGGCGCAAATGCAAGCCGATGCCAGCTTGGGCCGATTGCCTGGAGCGGTGGTGGTGCAAGGCGATGCCGCAGGCGGTGTGTTGCAGCAAGCGGCCATCACGGCGGCCAAAAACGGTTTCATTTTGTTGGCAGCGCCCACCGTGAGCAATGCGGGCAAACTGACCGCGCCCGATGGCCAGGTGGCCTTGGCGGCGGGCACACGGGTGTTTTTGGCGGCGCCATCCAGTGCGGCCATGCGTGGCTTGCTGGTGGAGGTCGGTAGCCAAGACCTGGCCGCATTGGCTGCAGCGCAAGACTTCAAACCGACTGCCAGCAACGAGGCCCTGGGCCGTGTGGATGTGCAGCATGGCAACGCCACCTTGGTGGGGCGCATGGTCAACCAGCAGGGTCTGGTGTCGGCCAATACCTCGGTCAGTTTGAATGGCTCCATTTATTTGAAGGCGCAAGACAATGCCATCAAACAAAGTGCCGAATCACCTGCCATGGCGCAATTGGGTGGTCAATTGCTGTTGGGGGCGGGCAGTCAGAACCTGATCACGCCCGATCTGCAGGACACGGCCACGGCCATCAAGAGTGCCGGGTACAAGCCTTCTGAGGTGCAGTTGACGGGGCAAAGTATTGTGCTCGAATCGGGCAGTCTGTTGCGGGCAGCCGGGGCCAATGTGAGCGTGGTGGCCAAAGAAAATCCGGCTTCCAGTGCGTCGATGGCCAATGCCAGCCGCGTGGTGTTGATGCCGGGCAGCGAGATCGATGTCTCGGGCAGTGCCGGTGTGCAAAAGGCCATGGAGAGCAATGTCATCACCGCTGAATTGCGCGGCGGTGAATTGGCCGACAACCTGCTCTTGCGCGATTCGAGCTTGCGCGGGCAAAGCGTGCGCCTGGATCTGCGCAAAGCCAGCACGGTCACGCTGGCCAACGTGCAAGGCTATGTGGACCAACAAGCGGTCACGGTGGGGGAGTTCACGGCCACTGGCGGTGCGGTGAGCATCAGCTCTGAAGGTCAGGTTCAGCTCAATGCGGGCAGCAAGGTCAATGTGTCGGGCGGTTGGCTGGATTACCAGGCCGGGCATGTGAACACCACCAAGTTGAGTCTGGGTGGCAGGCTGTATGACTTTGAGACAGCTCCGGCCAATTTGGCCTATACCGGTCTGGTGAATCTGGACAACAGCTCCAGCAATTTTGAGGCGGCTTACCGCCAGGGCATGAATGCGGGCAGCGTGTCGATTGCGGCGCCCAAATTCACGCTGGATGGCACTTTGCAGGGACAGGTGTCGCCGGGCGGGAACCAACGCAACCTGGCCGCCGCCGATGCGCCCAAGGGGGCCACTTTGACCATCGGCGTGCCGGATGTGTTGGGCCGTGAGGACGGCAGTTTTCAATTGAGCAAGGTCGCTGGCACCAGTGGCCTGGACGTGCAAGGTTTGGCCAATGACCAAGGGTTTCGCAGCTTCAACCTGAGCTTGCAAGGCCCTGTCGAGGTCCATGCCGATTTGAACTTGCCGCCCATGACGCAAGTCAAGGTCAGTACACCGGGTGATGTGCATTGGGCTGGGTCCGTCAACTCGGTTGGTGGTTCGGTCGCGGCATCGGGCCTGAATGTGGATGTGTCGCCAGGTGTGCGTTTCGATTTGGCGGGTCGCTGGGTCAACGATGCGGCCTGGGTGGCCGCGCAGGGGGATGGTCTGAGCACCGCCTTGCCGGCTTATGCCATCAAGGGTGGCAGTTTGAATTTGAGCGGCAACCGCGTGAGCTTGGGCGATGGTGTGACGGTGGACGTGTCGGGCGGTGCTTGGATGGGCACCAATGGCAAGACCACGGCAGGCGATGCAGGCAGCATCAGCTTGGCTTCCAAGTCGGGCTTGAACACGCTGGATACGGCTTTGACCTTGGGGCAAGGTGTTGAGTTGGCAGGCTATGGCCTCAAGTTGGGTGGCAAATTGACTTTGGCGGGCCGCAATGTGTGGATTGGGCTGGATGCCGATGCAGCGCGCAGCGCACAAGCGGCAGGTGACCTGCCGCTGAGCCCCGAGTTTTTGAAGCAAGGCGGTTTCGCGGCTGTGAGCTTGACGGCCAATGGCAATTTGGAAGTGATGCCGGGCACACAACTGGCCATGAGCCCTGCCAATTGGCAATTGCCATTGGACGTCGTGCAACATGCGTCTTCGGCCATGGGCGCTGTGGCCAGTGTGGCTGAGTTGCCTTTGGTGGGCGGCAGTGGCGTGGCCGTGCGGCCGGGCAGCAGCTTGAGTCTGCGGGCGAGCAGCGCCAACTTGAGCGATGCCGAGCAGACCTTGGGCCGTGTGCATGTGGGTGCAGGTGCCTTGCTGGCGCTGGACCCGGGTGCTGATGCGAGCAAGCCCTCGGTGTTGAATGTGTCGGCCACCAATGGATTGATGGTCGATGGGCGCTTGCAGGTGCCTGCAGGTCAGGTCAATTTGTCACTGGATGGTGCTTTGTTGAGCGGCCAGATTCAGGTATCAAAGGGGGCCAGCATCGACGTGTCGGGCACCGATGCGCGCGTGTGGGTGGACAGCACAGGGCTGGTCACGGGCGAAGTGCTCGATGGTGGCAGCATCCGCATGAATGGCAATGCGGGCACCGTGCGGCTGGATGCCGGCTCGGTGTTGAATGTCAGTGGCGGTAAGACCCAGCAGGCTGTGCAGCTCAAAAGCCTGGGGGTGTTGACCGCCCCACAAGTGATCTACAGCAATGCTGGCACGGTGGATCTGCGCACCAGCCAGGGCCTGTGGCTGGGCAGTACCTTGCAGGGCCAAGCCGGTGGCGGCACGGCGCAAGGCGGCACACTGACGGTGAGCCTGGACAGTCCAACGGTGCAAGCCGAAGGTGTGTCGGATTTGGTGGTCAAACTGAGCAATCAGTTGCCTGCCAACATGCCCGCCAATTTGACGGGCAAGGCTTATGTGCCAGTGGCCAGCTTGGCTGCCGGTGGCGTGAGCCGCCTGGCCGTGAAAAGCCAAAACCAGATTGAGTTGGGCGATGGTCTGAGCTTGAACATGGGTGCTTCCTTGGTGTTGGATGCGCCTCAGTTGGTGGCCGCCACTGGTGCGCAGTCGGCGAGTCTGTCGGCGCCTTATGTGAGCCTGGGCAACAACGATGCGCGTTACCAAAGTAAAGCGGGGTTGGCCACCGATGGCACCGCCAGCTTGACGGTGCAGGCCGCAACGCTTGACTTGCAAGGCCAGATGGCGACGCAAAGGTTTGGGCAGGTGAATTTGCAAGCCACAGGCGATATTCGTCTGGTGGGCCTGAGCCCGGACGATGTGTCGGCACCGGGGGCTGCTGCTTTGACGGGACGGCTGGACACGGGCCATGCCTTGAACTTGAAGGCGCAGCAAATTTACCCCAGCACTTTGACGCAGTTTGAATTGGCGTTGCATGCCGATGCGCAGCCCAGTCGTGTGAGCATTGCCGGTCAAGCTGGCGATGCCGGCCCGGTCTTGTCGGCAGCAGGTGTGGTGACGGTGCGGGCAGACCAGATCGAACAAGGTGGGCGTTTGATGGCGCCACAAGGACAGATTCAATTGTTGGCCAACGAGTCGGTGGTGTTCAAGCCGGGCAGCCTGACTTCTGTTGCTGGCAATGAAGCCACGCCGGTGCTGCTCGGTCGCATGACCAATGGCACCGATTGGACTTACACCCTGGCGAACAGCAAAGAATTGAAGCTGACCAGCAGCTATGCGCCCAATGCGGTGCTGGGCGAGGCGAGGTTGCCTTCCAAGACCATCGAGGTGCAAGCACCCGTGGTGCAACAGCAAGCCGGTGCGGTGCTGGATTTGAGCGGTGGTGGCCAAGTCAAGACCTATGACTTTGTGCCGGGCCCGGGGGGCTCGCAAGACATTTTGCAAAAATCTTTTGCGGTGTTGCCGGGCTTTCATGCACCGGTGGCGCCGCTGGATGTGTATGAAGGCACGGCCGGTTTGCGTGTGGGCGATCAGGTGTATTTGTCGGGTGTGCCTGGTTTGGCGGCGGGCTACTACACCTTGTTGCCCGGTCACTACGCTTTGTTGCCAGGTGGCTTTGCGGTGCAGGCCCAATCGGGCTTGCGCGACATGAGCGCAGCCAGCAATGTGAAGAATCTGGACGGTTCTTATACGGTGGCGGGCTATCGCAGCGGCATTGACGGGCGGGGCGATACACGCACATCGGGCTTTCGGGTCTTGCCGGCCGATGTGATTGCCAACAGCAGTGAGTTCAAGCTGTACAGTGCGGACGATTTCTTTCAGGCCGAGGCCTTGCGCAAGGGTGTGATGGACCCTGCACTGCCTGCCGATGCGGGACATTTGAGCATTCAGGTGTTGGCGGCGCAGAGTGCGCAAACGGCTGCGAGCTTGAGTTTGCAAGGCGAGACGCGCATGGGCGCTGCCCAGGGGCAGCGCGGTACGGTGGATATTTCGGCAGCCCATCTGGAGGTGGTGTCGTTTGCTGGTTCGGGTACGGGGCAGGGCGTACAGCTGCAGGCCAGCGAGTTGATGGGTTTGGGTGCGGAGAGTGTGTTGTTGGGTGGCCAACGTGAGTGGCAGGCCGATGGTGTGCACGTGCAGGCCACCGCAGATACGCTGCGCTTGAATAACAGCGCTCAGGCCTTGCAGGGCCCTGAGTGGTTGCTGGCTGCGCGCAACAGCCTGGAGCTGACAGGGCTGGCGCAGGTGCAAGCCACAGGGCAAGTCTCGCATTCGGTGCAGCCCTTGTGGTTGGATGCCATGGATGGACGGCAGGATGGTGCCTTGGTGGCGCTGAGTGCGGCCAAAGGGTTGACGCTCTCGCGAGAGCCGGGCATGCCTGCAGCGCAAGGACGGCTGGATGTGGCCAGTGGTGCCAGCTTGGGGGCCACAGGCTCGGCATGGCTGGATGCCGCCGTAGGCATGCGTTTGCAAGGCGGTTTGAACTTGGGTCCTGGTTCAGATTTGGGCTTGAGTGCGACTCACATCACTTTGGGCGACTCTGCGCCCGAGGTGGCGGGTGTGGCCAGCTTGAAAGGGGCCAATCTGGCCGTGCTGAACAAATTGGATAACTTGATTTTGCGCAGCGATGGCGGCATTGATGCGTATGGCAATGTGACGGTGGGTTCCGGTGCATTGAAAAGTTTGACGGTGTCCAGCCCTGTGATTGAAGGGCATGGTAACAATTTGACGTTGAACGCCAATGTGGTGACGTTGGCCGGTGTTGTGGATGGGGCAGCGCATGCGCCTACGTCAATGGCGGGTCGACTGACGGTCAATGCGGGTCAGGTGCTGCTGGGTGCAGGGCATCTGGATGTGTTGGGTTTTGAGCAAGTAACACTGCAGTCGCAAGGCGATGTGGTGGCCGCTGCGGCTGGCGGGCAACTGCAGTCGGCTGGGGCGGTGGCGGTGTCGGCCTCACGTTTGGCGACTTTGGATGGCTCGGCGGCTGCGTTGACGGCAGGCGGCGATTTGGCACTGCGGGCCAACGGCCGTGCAGCCTCAGCCGACGATTTGGGCTTGGGTGGTTCCTGGACTTTGCAAGGCCGCAATGTGGCCATTGACACACTGGTGTCGGCGCCATCGGGCAGCATTGTGGTGCAGGCCTCTGGTGCAGCTACCACGGGCGTGACCGTGGGCGCAGGGCAGTTGGATGTGCACGGTGTGACGAGAAGCTTTGGCTCTGGCCATGCCTACACGCCCGGCGGCACAGTGGTGCTGGACGGTGGTGCGGCTGCGGTGACGCTGGGGGCGCAGTCGGTCGTCAATGTGAGCGCCAAAGGCGCAGATGCGGGCAGCTTGCAAGTCACTGCGGCCCATGCGCAAAACGGTGCGTTCAACATGCAAGGGCAATTGCTGGGCGCTGCCGATGCTGCGGCAGACAGTGGGCTGGCCCGTGCGCCTTTGCAGGGCAGTTTCAGTCTGGATGTGGGGCATATTGAAAATGCCCTTGCATTCGATACCTTGAATGCGAAGTTGAATGTGGCGGGTATGACCGAGTCGCGCGAAGTCCGTGTGCGCCAAGGGGATGTGACGCTGAGCGCCAGCGGACGCATGCAAGCGCATGACATTTCGGTGGCGGTGGACAACGGCAATTTGCTGGTGGCCGGTGAGCTGGATGCGCGGGGGATCAAGGGCGGGCAAATTGAGTTGTATGCCAGCCAGTCGCAGGCTTCGGGTGCCAAGGGGCAATTGACTTTGGCCGGTACGGCAGTGTTGCGTGCGAATGCGACCCAGGCGGCTGTGGCCGATGCGGGCTCGGCAGGTGATGGCGGTGCGGTGGTGTTGGGCGTGTCCAATGCAGACGGCTTGGCACCCACAGGCACCGACAGGGGCGCGAGTTTGTCTCTGCAATCGGGATCGGTGATCCATGTGTCTGGCTTGGGTGCCGGGCAAAACGGCACAGTGACTTTGCGCGCCCCTCGCACGGCCAATGACAGCGACGTGGCGGTGGCGCAGTTCAAGAGCACCGTGACAGGCAGCCGCGATACGGTGATCGAGGCGGTCAAAACCTACCAAGGCAACAACATCACCATCAGCGAGTTGACCGATTCGACCAGCAACTTGAATGCAGGCAGTGCAGGCAAGATGGCCGCAGATGCCTTGCGGTTCATGTGGGGCCGTACGGGTGTTTTGGCGCGTTTGCAAGCACCCAGCGGTTTGCGCTTGACGCCCGGTGTGGAGGTGCGGTCGACGGGCGATTTGACGGTGTCGGTCAATGAGCAGGCCGTGAATGTGTCTGAGCGCGGCTGGAACCTGAACACCTGGCGCTTTGATGGCGAAGCCGGTGCATTGACTTTGCGCGCGCAGGGCAATTTGAACATTGTGGGGTCCATCAGTGATGGCTTTGTGAACAACGGCACGGCCATGCCGCTGTGGACGCTAGACAGTTCGCCAAAATCTTGGGGTTTGCGTTTGGTGGGCGGCGCTGATGTGTCGGCGGCCAAGCCAACGCAAACGGTGGCGGGTGCTGGCGATGTGTCGGTGAGTTATGCGCGGCCTGTGCTGGCCGGTGATGTGCCGGTGGCTCTGGTGCGCACGGGCACGGGCACCATCGATGTGGTGGCAGGGCGCAACGTGGTGCTGGGTTCGACGGTTTGGCGCGACCCGGATGGGGATGTGACCTTGAACCGCAGTTATGGCGCAGCCGTTTACACCGCTGGTTATGCACGTGATTTGACTGGCGTTGGTTTTTCCGCGCCATTGAACGAAAGCAATTCGGTGTACGGTGATAACGTGCTGTCGCCTGCCGCATTTGGCCGTGCTGGTGGCGCGATTCGCATTCAGGCCGGGCAGGATGTGCAAGGCGCTGTTGTGCCGCAGTTGGTCAACGATTGGTTGTTCCGTCAGGGCAGCAGCAGTTTGGCCGCCGATGGTGTGACGCGTGTGTTCGACAGCGCGAACACCGCCTGGTGGGCCCGAGCCGACTATTTAGGCACGGGCATTGCGACCTTGGGCGGTGGTGATGTGCAGATTCGGGCCGGTGGCTCGGTCAAGGATGTGCTGGCCAGCGTGGCTACCAATGCGTATTTGCCTGCGGGGCCAGAGGGCGTGGTGCAGGCCAGCCGTTTTATAGAGCAGGGCGGTGGCGACTTGCGTGTGAAGGCGGGGCAGGACATTTTGGGCGGTCAGTATTACGCGCAAAAGGGCAATATGACCTTGCGTGCCGGGCAAAACATCGCTGCTGGCACGATCAAAGGCTTTGATGTGATGGCGCCCGAGCAGCTGGATGCCAATGGCAATGCCGTGGATGTGTACACCGCCCTCAAGCCTGTGTTGGCTTTGGGCGATGGCACGGTGGACGTGACGGCTGGCCGCAGCTTGGGGGTGGAGGCCATCTACAACCCGACGCTGGCACGACAGAACTTGACGAACCTGAAAGATCCAGGGCAGTCGAGTGCGTACATGAGCTATGGCGCCAACAGTGGCGTGCGCATGACCGCGGTCGGTGGCGATGTCACCTTGGCTAACAACGGTTTGTTGCTGGCCAACTTGAGCGCTGAATTGCCCAGTTATGACAGTGTGGGCCAATTGCTCAATCCGATGTATGTGCTGGCGCCGGGTCAAGTCAAGGCGGTGGCTTTGGGCGGCGATGTGCGGGTGCAAGACGGCATGGGCTTGGCAGCAGCGGCCACGGGCCAGCTGGAGTTGATGGCCAAAGGCTCGGTGAGCCTGGCTGCTTATGGGCCCTTGTACAGCGGCGTGGTGATGTTGGACCATGATCCGGCTGCCGTGTCTTTGCCCACGGCACCCGTGGTCATGGACGCGTCGCAAGTGAATTTGCTGAAAGGCAATCGCAACAACACCTTGGCAGGTCACATGCCAGGGCAGTTGCATGCGGCCGATACGCAACCAGTGCGTGTGATTGCACTGGAGGGCGATGTGCTGGCGGTGGCACCGCCATCGACAGACCGGTCTTACCCCAGTGTGTTGTTGTCATTGCCCAAAAAAGCCGAGATCGTGGCAGGACGCGATGTGCGCAATCTGGGTTTTGCGATCCAGCACAACAGCAGCACCGACGAGACCTGGGTGATGGCGGGTCGCGATGTGGTGGACAGCACCGACCCCGACAAGGAAAACCCGGTCAAGCACACGGTGACAGGTCAGGGTTTGCTGGGCATGGTGGCCGGGCGTGACATCGATCTGGGCAACAGCAAGGGCGTGGTGACTCGGGGCAATCTGGACAACGCCTATTTGCCTGAAGGCGGTGCTGCGATCATGGCCCTGGCCGGTGCCAGTTTGCCTGCAGCAGACGCTGCGGTCACGCCAGCAGCTTTGGAGAAAAAATCTGCCGCCTTTGTGGATGGCGTGGTGGATGCGGCCAAAGATGGTTTGGCTGCTTTTGACCAAGCGATTGCGCAGCGCTATGCCGTCAACACGCTCAAGGGCGGCAACATTCTGGTGTACGGCAGCCAGTTCAAAACCGAGCAAGGGGGCTCGGTGGATTTGATGGCACCCAAGGGCTCTGTGATTGCGGGTTTGTCGAGCATTCCGTTTTATCTGCAAAGCAAGGCGGCGTCAGAGAACGGCATCTTCACGGTGCGCGGTGGCGAGATTCGGGTGTTGGTGGGCCAGGATTTCATCGTCAACCAGGGCCGTGTCTTCACGCTGGGCGGTGGTGACATCACCATGATTTCGCAGTACGGCAACATTGACGCGGGTCGGGGCAGCAAGACCGCTTCGTCGGCACCGCCGCCGCTGTTGACCACCGATGCCAGCGGCAATACCAAGATCGATATTTCGGGTTCGATTTCGGGCTCGGGCATTGCCACGCTCAAAACATCGGACAAGCAAGCGGCCAGTGATGTGGTGGCGTTGGCACCTCGCGGTATTTTTGATGCGGGCGATGCGGGTGTGCGCTCGACCGGCAAGGTGCAAATCGAGGCTGCAGTGGTGTTGAACTCGAACAATATTTCTGCGGCAGCGGGTGTGTCGGGTGCGGTGGTGGTCGACAGCGGTGCTGCGCCGGCGCCAGCCCCTGCCAGCACGACAGCCACGCCTGATGCATCGCGTGCAGCGGCTGCTACGGCGGCACAGAGTTTGACTTTGTCGGTGGATGTGATGGGCTTTGGCTCGGAGGCTGCTGCGCCAAGTGATTCTGAAGAGGATGAAAAAAAGAAGAAGTCCTCTGAGGGGGAGTCTGTTGAATCAGCGCCTCAGAAATGAGCGCCGACATGCATTTTTTGATTGAACTTTTGGGTGGTGAACTGATATGAAATTATTGAAATATGGCATCTCAGCCTTGATGGCTTCTGCTTTGCTGCTGCCCATGCTGGCCAGCGCGGACGATTGGGAGCACGGCAAGAAGCTGTCTTTTGACACGACCAGCTCGGGCGTGGAGATTGACCAGGATGTGAGCGTGTTGCCTGTGCTGGTGCGTCTGCACAGTGGCAACTTCAACTTCTCGGAAGCCAAGCCCGATGGCTCGGATCTGCGCTTCTTTGCGGCTGACAACAAGACACCTTTGGCCTACCACGTTGAAAAGTTTGACGCGGCCAACGAATTGGCGGTGGTGTGGGTGAAGGTGCCCAAGCTCAAGGCCAAAGCGAAATCGGATTCGCTGATGGTGCGCTGGGGCAACAAGGATGCCAAGCCGGCCGATGAGAGCAAGTCGGTGTACGACGAGTCTCAGGTGCTGGTGATCAACTTCTCGGAAGAAGGTGGTGTGAAAGACGCCACGGGCAATGCCAACCATGCCAAAGAGGCGTCGGGTGTGGCGGTTGCTGCGGGACCGATCGGTGGTGCCATGGGCTTCAATGGCGCAGCGCGTGTGGTGGTGCCTGCTTCGGCGAGCTTGGCGCTCAAGCCATCGACCGGTTGGACGATGACGGCCTGGCTCAAGCCCGACAGCCTGGACAAGGCCAGCTTGCTGAGCATGGGGTCCTTGAGTGTGGACGTGGCAGCCGGTGTGCCCACGGTGCGTTTTGGCAGTGCTTCGGCTGCAGCGTCTGACAAATTGCAGCCTGGGATTTGGCAGCATTTGGCGGTGGTGTATGCCGGTGGCAAGGTGCAGTTCTTTGTGGACGGCAAGGCTTCGGGTGAGGCGGCATTGAGCATGTCGGACACCACAGGCGATGTGGTGCTGGGCAATGGCTTGCGTGGTGAACTGGATGCGGTGACTTTGGCCAACGTGCCGCGCTCGCCTGCTTACATCAAGGCCTTTGCTTCGAGCCAGGTGGCCGACAGCCTGATGCTGGGCTTTGATTCGGGCGAGGGTGGTGAGGCCGAGGTGGCCTACTTCTCGATCTTGATCGGTGCGGTGACGATCGACGGCTGGGTGGTGATTGCCTTGCTGGGCGTGATGTTGATCTTGAGCATCTGGGTGATGTATTCCAAGACCGTGATGCTGTCGCGTTATGAAAAATCCAATGCGGCGTTTTTGGCTTATTACAAAGAGCACGCTGTGCAAATGTTGCAGCCTGGCAGCGCCGAAGGTGCAGCCTTGAAAGACATGGCTGCCGTGAAAAATTCGCCTTTGCTGGAAGCTTTTGAGCTGGGCATGCAAGAGATTGCTGTGCGCTTCAAGATGCAGGATGAAAAAGGCCAGGCACACGGCTTGACCAGCGCTGCGGTGGATTCAATCCGCGCGACGCTGGATGCTTTGATGTTGCGTGTGAACCAGCGCTTGAACAGCGGCATTGTGTTGCTGACGATTGCGATTTCGGGCGGTCCTTTCCTGGGCCTGTTGGGTACGGTGGTGGGTGTGATGATCACTTTTGCAGCCATCGCGGCGGCCGGTGACGTGAACGTGAACGCGATTGCCCCGGGTATTGCGGCGGCGCTGGTGGCCACGGTCGCTGGTTTGGCGGTGGCGATTCCTGCGCTGTTTGCCTATAACTGGTTTGCCATCAAGATCAAGAACATCAGCTCGGATCTGGCCGTGTTTGCCGACGAGTTCCTGACCCGTTCTGCTGAATTGCACAACGATTAACACAAGGCTTTGCTGTGCAAGTTCAAGAAGAAAACGCGCCCTACGACGACATCAACGTCACGCCGATGCTGGATTTGGCGTATGTGCTCCTGGTGATTTTCATCATCATGACGACGGCGTCGGTGCAGGGCGTGAAGGTGGATTTGCCCAAGACCAAGGTCATCGACAACCTGGCCAAAAAGGGCGTGAAGGCGGTGACCATTTCGCAGGCGGGTGACATGTTTCTGGACACCTATCCGGTCACGCCCGAGCAATTGGAGCAGCGCTTGACCGAGATGAAAGCGGGCAATCCGGAGCAGTCGATTGTGGTCAAGGGCGATGCCCGCACGCAGTATGTGAAGGTCATGCAGGTGCTGGAAATTTTGAAGAAGGTGGACATCACCGATATTGGCCTGGCCACAGGGCGTGCGAAATGATGCAAGGCAAAAAGACATGAAAGCACAAACCGAAACCAAGCCTTACGACACGATCAACGTCACGCCGATGTTGGACCTGGCGTATGTGCTGCTGGTGATTTTCATCATCATGACCACGGCATCGGTGCAGGGGCTGAAGATCAATCTGCCCAAGCCCAGCAACAAGCCGAGCACGGTGCAAAAAGAGGTGCGCATCATTCAGATCTTGCCCAATGGCAGCTTGCTGCTCAATGGTGCGCCGATCACGCTGCCCGAGCTGAGCTCGCGTTTGGCTGCGGCTGTGGCCAAGGACCCGGATGCGCCCATCATGGTCAAGGGCGATCCGCAAGCGCACTACGAGAAGGTGATGGAGATCGTGGATTTGGCAGCCGAATTGAAGATCAGCAACGTGGGCTTGGTGACGGCCCGGATTGGAACTTAAGGTGAACATCTCGCGTCGCAACATGGGCTTGATCGCAGCTGGGGCTGCGGTGCTGGCATTGATGGCCTGGGGTATTTATTCGTTTGTTTCGAAGATCGATGACAAGCCGCGCAAGGCGCCCAAGATCAGCTTGATGCCCAGCACACCGCCGCCACCGCCACCCCCGCCCAAGGAAGAGAAAAAGCCGGAGCCTCCCAAAGATCTGAACAAACCGCCACCGATGGAGCAGCCCAAGATGGCGCCACCGGCACCGTCTGCCGATTTGAAGATGGATGGTCCTGCGGGCGATGGCCCCAGTGCGTTTTCGGCCGGCAAGATCAGCAGTGAGGATTTGTCCAATGTGGGCAAAGGGCCTGCGGGTCCGGGGGGATTTAACCCTTTCAGTTATTACGCCAATTTGATCAAGGGTGAGTTGCAGCGTCAGCTGACCCGCAACAAGGATTTGCGCGAAATGGCTTACAAGGCCGAGGTGCAGGTTTGGGTGAGCCGGGATGGCAGTGTGAGCCGCTTTGATGTGATCAATGGCACGGGCGACAAAGAGCTGGATGTCTTGCTGAAAAAGGCCATTGCGTCTGCCAGTGCTTTCAGTGCAGGCCCGCCCGAGAAGATGCCCCAGCCTATCCGTTTGCGCATATCGACGGGCCGCTGAGTGGCAGCCAAGAAATGAATGAACCAAGGAATGTGATGATGAAAAAAACTGTTTTGAATTTGAAAGTGTCGACCCTGGCTTTGGCGCTGGGTGCTGCGCTCAGCCCTGCAGTGCAGGCCCAGACAGCTGCTGAAGAGTTGCAGCAACTGCGTGCGACCACGCAAGCGCTGATTAACACCTTGGTGGAGAGTGGCTTGCTGACCCGCGAGAAAGCGGCCGCCATGATGAAACAAGCCCAAACGGGTGCAGCCACGGCGCCAAGCCCGGCCGCAGCGGCAGCGCCCGAAACGGGTGCCGATGGCAAGCGCGTGGTGCGTGTGCCTTATGTGCCCGAGTCGGTGCGCCAGGAAATGCGCGAGCAGATCAAGGGTGAAGTGCTCAGCCAGGCCAAGGCAGAGCGTTGGGGTCAGCCTGATGCGTACCCGGAGTGGATGGGGCGGTTCAGCTTTGAGGGCGACTTTCGTGCGCGGGTGGAAGCTGTGCAGTTGTCGCCAGACAACACGGCACCAGGTTATGGATTTCGCGGCAGTGATTACACACGCGCTGCTGATTTGGCTCTGAACAACACGGGTGGCTTGCCCAACAGCAATACGCAAGAGAACTTTGACCGCACGCGGGTGCGTGCCCGTTTGGGTGTTGCAGCCAAAGTGTCCGAGCAGGTCACGGCGGGCGTGCGCTTGTCCACAGGCAGCAGCACGGGCAGTCCGACGTCGACCAACCAGACCATGGGGCAATCGTTCAACAAATACGCCGTGGTGCTGGACCGTGCGTATGTGCAAGTCAAGCCCGATCACAACTGGGGTGTGACGGCCGGTCGCATGGCCAATCCGTTTTATTCGACTGATCTGGTGTACGCCGATGACTTGGGCTTTGAGGGCTTTGCGGTGGCAGGCCATCAAAAGTGGAGCGGTGGTGAGGGCTTTGCGTCAGCGGGTTATTTCCCGATGACCGAAAACAAGCCGGGCACCAGCAATGCGCGCAGTCTGCTGGGCTTGCAGTTGGGCAATGCCTTCAAGCTGGCCAACCGCGATGAATTCAAGCTGGGTCTGGCTTTGTACAGCTACCAAGGCCTGACGGCATCGCGTGAGACAGAAGATGCGCGTTTGAATCGCCCGGACTACGCGGTCCGTTATGAATACGGCAGCGTTTTGCGTCAACGCGGCAACACCTTGTTTCGGGTGAACTCCCAATTGGACACGGCCACGACGATGGGCCTGGCGTCTGAGTTCAAGATTCTGAACTTGACCACATCCTTGAGCTTGAACCATTTGCTGGGTCAGCCTGTGGTGTTGACGGCCGACTATGTGAAGAATCTGGGCTTTGACAAGAACAAGATCAAAGAGCGCACCGGTTACGAGTTGGTCGATGGCAAGGATTCGGGCTTCATGCTGCGGGCCGCTTTTGGTCCCTCGCAGGTGCATCACAAAGGGCAGTGGAATGCTTCCTTGGCCTACCGCTACCTGGGCAGCGATGCGGTGCTGGATGCGTTCACCAATTCGGACTTCGGCTTGGGGGGGACCAACAACAAGGGCTGGATTTTGCAGACCAACTATGGCTTGTACAACAACACCTGGGTCTCGGCACGTTGGTTGTCGGCCAATCAGATCGATCCGTTTGCGCCTGGCAAAACCACCAAGTTCTCCAGCGACATTTTGCAGCTGGATTTGAACGCCCGTTTTTGAGGTGAGATGACATGCGCACACTTTCGATCCGAGGTCTTGATTGGTCAGGCGTTTGTCTGACCGCTTTGATGCTGCTTTCAACGGCGGCCATGGCTGCCGATGACAAAGCGGGCAAAGCCTTGCAGCGCGCCCAACAAAAGGCGCAGTCTTTGGAGCAAGAGAAAAACCGTTTGACGGCCGAGAAAACGCAGATGCAAGACGACTTGAAGAAGGCGCAAGACGATGCCTCGCGAGTGAAGTCGGCATCGGCCGCCAAATTGGGGTCGGTTCAAAAAGAATTGGCATCTTTGCAAGATGACAAGCAGCGTTTGAGCGATGAACTGGCGCAGCTCAAGGCCCAAGCGGCTGAGCAGCAGCTGGCCGCCGCGGCCCAAGCGCGCCAACAGCAAAACAATTTGCAGGTGTCTCAGGACAACTTGCTGGCCAAGTCCAAGCAATTGGTGCAGTGCGAGAACAACAACCAGAGTCTTTACCAGATCAACACAGATTTGCTGTCACGCTATGAGCAGGCTTACAAGTCGGCTTATTTGCTCAGGGGGGGGGTGTTCACGCAGTTGGGCACCGTCAAGCTGGAGAACGAAACCGCCCAAGAGCGGGAGAAGCTCCAGGGTTTGCGAGTTAAGTGACATTTTTCACAATATTGTCACCGTGCGTGCATATATTGAGGGTTTTGAGCAGTTTGATTGTGTGGCTTGTCTGCACCAACTGCTCGTTTTTTTAAACACCCGTTGAGGCTTGCGCAGCTTCGGGTTGAAGGCCCGAATTTCACATGCTTGCCCATCGCATTGCGCCGTCCTGTTCACAACGCCGTGGTTTGAAGTCTGTTCGGCGCCAAGCGGGTTTTACCTTGCTGGAGTTGTTGGTGGTGATCGTCATCATCGGCATGTTGGCTTCCTATGTGGGGCCCAAGTATTTTGCGCAGCTTGGCAAATCGGAAGCCACCACGGCCAAAGCCCAAATCGAAGCCTTGGCCAAGGCCATGGACACCTTCCGCCTGGATGTGGGGCGCTACCCTTCCAACGATGAGGGTTTGGCGGCCTTGACGGTCCAGCCCGATTCGGCCAAGGGCTGGAATGGCCCCTATCTGAAAAAAGGCGTGCCGCCTGATCCGTGGGGTCGCAAATACATCTATACCTTCCCGGTAGGCAATGGCGATTTTCAGATCCAGTCTTTGGGCAAAGATGGGCAGCGTGGTGGCTCTGCTGAAGATGCCGACATCACCAACTGAGTCTTGCTTTGAAGTTTCGTGCCCGGGTGATCAATGCGCAGCAACTGATTGTGGATCAGGTGCTGGACGCACACGATTTGGATCGTGCACGTGACCAGTTGGCGCAGTTGGGTTTGCGGGCGATATCGATTCAGCCCGAAAGCCAGTTGACGCTGAATGTGCAGCGTTGGTTGGGGGCGGGGCGGGTTGATTTTTCGGTTTTGCTGTTCAGCCAGGAGTTGTTGGCGCTGTTGAATGCGGGCTTGGGCATTGTGGAGTCGACCGAGGCCTTGTGCGAGAAGGAAACCGATGCGGCCAGGCGGCAAGTGTTCGAAAAGCTCTTGCATGACTTGCGATCTGGCAAGCGGTTCTCGGTGGCTTTGCAAGAGCAAGAGGCGGTGTTTCCGGTGCTCTACATCGGTGTGGTGCGCGCTGCCGAAGGCACCAGCGATTTGCCGCAAGCCTTGCAGCGTTATGTGGATTATCAAAAGCGGCTGGAGGCGGTGCGCAGCAAAGTGGTGAGTGCGTCGATCTACCCGGCCATCTTGATCAGCGTGGGTTTGTTGGTGAGTTTGTTTTTGATGATTTATGTGGTGCCGCGTTTTGCCGAGGTGTACCAGGGGGCCGGACGCGAGTTGCCTTTCATGTCGGCGCTGATGCTGTCTTGGGGACGGTTTGCGGCAGAGCACACATCTTGGCTGTTGCTGGCCTTGGCAGGAGGGGTAGGCAGTTTGGCCATGCTGTGGCAACGCGTTCAGAAAAACGGTGGTTGGGTGGTGGTCTTGGCCAAATTGCCTCAGATTGGTGAGCGTGTGCGCATTTATGAGTTGTCTCGCTTGTACATGACCATGGGCATGTTGTTGCAAGGGGGGATTGCCTTGGTCAAGGCCATGGAAGTGGTGGCCAGCGTGGTGTCTTTGGATGTGCAAAACAAGCTGGCCAAGGCTCGGCATGACATTGAGTCGGGGGTTTCTTTGTCGGCGGCATTCGAGTCTGCGGCATTGACGACACCGATCTCCCAGCGTTTGCTGATGGTGGGTGAGCGCACTGGGGACTTGGGCAAGATGCTGACGCAGTCAGCGCTTTTTTACGATGAAGAAATCACACAGTGGATTGACCGTTTCATGCGCAGCTTCGAGCCTTTGTTGATGACGGCCATCGGCTTGATCGTGGGTGTGATTGTGATTTTGCTGTACATGCCCATTTTTGATTTGGCGGGGAGCTTTTGATGACCATGCCCTCGCAAGCATCGGCTGCACAGGATTTGTCGCTCTTGAGTGCATGGCGAGCCACGGCGTTGACGGCCGGGCGTTCGCTGATTGACGAAGTCGTGGCGCAAAAGCGCCTGGAACCACGGCAGGCTGTGGCTTGGTTGGCCGAGCAGTTTGCTTATCCGGTGATGGAAACGGCCCAGATGTTGGCTTTGACGGATGCGTTTGATGTGTTGCCTTTGACCAAAGCGATCAAGCGCAAAGGCATTGTGTTGCGCGATCAGGACCGGTTGTGGGCGGTGATCAGTGATCCGCTGGATTTGGCCTTGCAAAGCTGGATGGAGCGTTGCGCGGGCGGCGCCGTGCATTACGCCTTGGCTTTGCCGGAGGATATTTTGGCCTACCTCTCACGCAAGGAGGAGGGGGCACGCGCCACCGATGGCATGGGCATCGAGGGCGGCAGTTATGCCCGCGAGAGCAAGCCTGCTGCGGTGTTGTCTTTGGCGGGTTTGAGCGAGTCGGCCAGCCCGGCTGTGAAGTTGGTGAACTCGGTGCTGTATGACGCGTTGAAGGTGACGGCTTCGGACATTCACATCGAGTCCACCCCTGGCGGCATGGAGGTGAAGTTCCGCATTGATGGCGTGCTGGACCATGCGCTGAGCGTGGCCGGTGTGGAGACCGCAGAGCATGTGATTTCGCGCTTGAAGGTGCTGGCTGAACTGGACATTGCTGAGCGACGTATTCCGCAAGATGGCAGCTTCACGGTGGATTCGGGTGGGCGAGACATTGACATGCGTTTGTCGGTGATGCCCAGCATCCACGGTGAAGATGCGGTGATCCGTGTGCTGGACAAGCGGGCCATGATCGAGTCGTATGGCGCTTTGACGCTGGAGGCCTTGGGTTTCGACGAAGCGGCTTTGGTGACTTTGCGGCGCTTGGCCTCTGAGCCCTATGGCATGTTGTTGGTGACCGGGCCGACGGGCTCGGGCAAGACCACCACCTTGTATGGTGCGCTGACAGAAATTCACGACGGCAAGAGCAAGATCATCACGATCGAAGATCCGGTGGAGTACCAGTTGCCCGGTATCTTGCAAATTCCGGTGAATGAGAAAAAGGGACTGACCTTTGCCAAGGGCTTGCGCTCGATCTTGCGCCATGACCCGGACAAAATCATGGTGGGTGAAATTCGCGACAACGAGACCGCCGAGATTGCGGTGCAGTCGGCCTTGACCGGCCACTTGGTGTTGACCACGGTGCACGCCAACAACGTGTTCGATGTGCTGGGACGCTTTACCCACATGGGCATTGATCCGTATTCGTTTGTCTCTGCGCTCAATGGCATTTGGGCGCAGCGCTTGTTGCGTTGCAATTGCCCGCATTGCGCAGCGCCCTATGAGCCCAGCGCTCAAGAGCTGGATTTGTTGCGCATTGCTCAGGAGGATTTGCCGCATTGGCAATTTCGCGCGGGAACGGGTTGCGGCGATTGCCGTGGCACGGGCTACAAAGGCCGCCGTGCGATTGCCGAGGTGTTGTTGCTGACCGATGAGATTCGCGAGTTGATCATTGACCGGGCACCAATTCGCGCCATCAAGGAACAGGCGCGCAAGACGGGCACGCGCACGCTGCGGGAAGCGGCGATGGCCATGGCCCAACGCGGGGAAACCACCTTGGCTGAAGTGGGTAGGGTGACATTGAATGCTTGATTTGTTCAAAACCCGTTGGGAGTTGGTTTTGTCGGCGACTTCGTTTCGCTGGGTGAGCCGGCCTGTATGGGGGTATGCGCCAGCGCAGTGCGTAGCGCAGGTGATGTTCGACAGTCCTTTGGAAGGCGCCGATCGTTTGGCGGCCTTGGCTTCGTTTTTGGAAACACCGCCTGTGCGTTATCGACCGGTGCGCGTTTGCCTGGATGACAGTTGGTTGTATGCGGCGCAGGTCACACCTTTGCAAAATGCCGAGCGTTGGCAGGATGTGCAGGCCTACACGGCAATGCGTTTGCAAGAAGTGTTTGAGTTGACGCAAGCACTCAAGGTGGTGATGGCGCCGGTGCAAGATGGTCCTTATTGGGCTTGCGCTTTGCTGCAGTCCGATCTGGAGGCATTGCGCGCCTTGCTGTCGGCGCACCGGCTGGCTTTGGCCTCTTGTGTGCCGCAGTGGTCTGTGGTCTGGAACCATGGCGCTGCCGCTGTGCAGAATGAAAACGCTGTGTTGTTGGTCAATGCTGAAAGCAGCCATTTGGTGTTGGCGCAACAAGGTCGGGTGTGTGCGGTCAGGCATTGGCCTTTGGCGCTGAACAGCTTGCCGCCCGATCAGTGTGAGGATCTCCTGGCTCAGGAATTTAGACGTCAGGGCTTGACCATGCCCGAGCGTGTGGGCTGGATTGGCACAGGGGCTCTGCCCCAAGGGCAGGGGTTGCATTGGCACAGACTGGGCGAAGCGGCGGATGTGTTGGCCGTGTGGCGGGTGCAGTCATGAAAAAACTGGACCTGGATTTTGCCGAGCGCGGGTTGGTGTTTTGGTTGTACCGCGCTGATCTGCGTCTGTGGATGACGGGCTTGCTGGCGTGTCTGGCGTTGCTGTGGGGGTGGGGTCAATGGCGTGCGGTCAACAACGATGTTGTGCGTCTGGAGCTGGAGCGCTCGCAGTTGCTTAACCGGCAGGCACGCCTGGCCCCGCGTGCGGTGGTTGCACCGCGTTTGTCCGCTGAGCAGTTCAAGGCCACAGATGGGGCCATTCGCCAGTTGAACCAGCCTTGGTTGCCTTTGCTCGAGACGTTGGAGTCCACCCGCAAGGGGCGAGTGGCCTTGCTGGAGGTGCGTTTCGATTCGGCCAATGCCAGGATCAGAGGCGTGGCTGAGGCCAAAAATCCGCAGGAGATGTTGCGCTTCATGGCGCAAATGAAAGCGCAACCCTTGTTGACATCGGTGGAGTTGAACTTGCACCAGATGAGCCAGACAGACCCCAACAAGCCATACCGGTTTGAGTTTTCAGCGTACTGGCAGCCTGAAGGAACGACGCCATGAAGACGAGTGCGGCAGAGCGCATGGCACTGGAGCGTGCCTTGCAATCGATCAATCCGTTGTGGCTGTTGATGGCAGCTTTGTGGGTGGCGGTTTTTGTGATGTGGTTCAGCCTGTTGCCCCATGCCAAGCGGCAATGGACGACCCAAAATCAGGACTTGCAGGGCTTGCGTGATCAAGTGGCCCAAGCGCCTGTGGTGATGTCTTCTGATGCGACACCTGTGACGGTGCCTGGTCAGGATTTTCAGGCGGTGTTGGGTCAGGTTTCAGAGATTGAGCAGTATGTGGGCAGCTTGCTGAATTTGTCGCAAACGCTGGAGATGCCTGCGGTGACTGGTGAGTACAAGCTCAGTTGTGATGCGGCCACGCGTTTGTGCCGCTACCGGATTCGCTTGCCCTTAGTGGGGTCGTATTTGCAAATTCGTGCATTTGTCGAGCAAAGCTTGCTGGAGTTGCCTTTCGCCAGCTTGGACGAGTTGAGTTTGCGTCGTGAGGGCATAGCTTCGGGCGAGTTGGAGGCCGGTTTGACGTTTTCTTTGCATCTGGCTTATCCGGTGCAGGGCGTGCATGACGTCAAGGAGATGACGCCATGAGCTTGCGTGCATGGTTGTGGGTACTGGCGCTGGGCGTGACGGCCTGGTTGTCACTGGCAGGTCCCGATGAGGCCGTGAACGATGTGGCTGAAGCAGTGGTGCGCCCGGCGACAGGGAAGTCGGGTGTGGCCGTTCGCCCCATTGACAAGCGTGCAGGCGCGCAAGCCAGTTTGCCCAGACTCAAGCCGCGGCAAGCGCCTTACAAGTCGTTTGATGCCGCGCTGGCCGCAGAGTTGGCTGAAAAAGATCCACCGATTTTTCATAGCCAGTCATGGAATCCGCCTCCGCCGAAGGTGGTAGTGAAGGTGGAAGCGCCTAAAGCACCGCCATGGCCTTATGCCTATTTGGGCAAGCAGTCCTCCGAGGGGCAGTGGTGGGTTTATTTGACATTGGGTGATGACACGCGGGCTGTGAAAAAAGGTCAGGTGCTGGATGGCAAGTACCGCATTGACAACATTGAACCTCCGCTTTTGTCGGTGACGTATTTGCCCTTGAACGAGGTGCAGACAGTGAATATTGGAGCATTCAAATGAGCAAGATGTTGGTTTTGACCAGGGGTCTGAATGGCCGCAGGTGGCTGCTGGTGGGCTCATTGATCGGCGTGTTGAATCTTTCTGGTTGTGCAGGCTATTGGCAATTCAATGAAGGCAAGCGTTTGTTGCAGGACAACAAAATTCCAGAGGGCTTGATTCAGTTGCAGGAGGCCATGGATAAAAATCCGTCGAACAGTGAATTCCAGCTGGTCTACCGTACAGCCAAAGACCGGGCCGTGCAGGGTTTGTTGCGTCATGGCGAGCGCATGTTGCGTGCGGCGCGTCTGGATGCCGCCGAGCAGGCGTTCAAGCAAGTGCAGTCGATTGATGCAGCCAATGATATGGCTCGACAAGGCCTGACTCAGTTGGCCAACCAAAGAGCGTTGGCGGAGAAATTGCAAAATTTGCGTGCAGCCAAACAGGCCGCTGATTGGCAACAAGTCTTGTCATTGGCTCAGAGCATATTGGCGCAACAATCTGATCACATGGAGGCATTGAGCGCGCATCAAGAGGCTTCACTGAAGTTGGCGCCGCCTGTGCAAGAAGATGTGTTGGGCGCAGCGTTTCGCAAACCCACCAGTCTGGAGTTTCGTGACGCCCCGTTGCGACAAATTTTTGATGCCTTGTCTCGTTCCTCGGGCTTGAATTTCATTTTTGACAAGGAACTGAACAAACCCGATCTGAAGGCCTCGATCACTTTGCGCGATGGCTCGGTCGAGACCGCTTTGAATCTGCTGTTGACGGCCAATCAGCTGGACATGCAGGTGTCCAATGCAAACACAGTGTTGATTTTTCCAGCCACAGTGGCCAAGTTGAAGGACTACCAAGAGCTGACGGTGCGGATGTTTCCGATGGCCTATGCCGATGCGAAGTTTGTGGCAGCGGCGATCAAGACTTTGTTCAAAGGGCGAGAGCCCGTGGTGGATGACAAGCTGAATTTGCTGGTGGTCAGGGATACGCCGGCTGCCATCAAGGTGATGGAAAAGTTGGTCCGGCTGTATGACGTGCCTGAAGCGGAGGTCATGTTAGAGATGGAGATTTTGGAGGTCAGCCGCAGCAAGTTGCTGCAATTGGGTGTGAGCTGGCCTGACAGTTTGACATTGTCCCCCTTGGTGGGGGCCAACGCCGCAGGCTTGACCTTGAACGGCTTGCGCAATTTGAATGGCGATACAACAGGTGCGCAATTGGGCAATATGAGTTTGAATTTGAGCCAGCAAGACGACAACGTGAATGTGCTGGCCAATCCCCGTATCCGGGTGGTCAACAAGGAGAAGGCCAAGGTCATGATCGGTGACCGTGTGCCTGTGGTGACCGTGACCACTTCGCCAACGGGTGGTTTTGCAGAAAACGTGACTTATGTCGATGTGGGTTTGAAGCTGGACGTGGAGCCCGTGATTTATCGGGGCAGTGATATCAGCATCAAGGTGGGGATGGAGGTGAGCACCATTTCGGGTTCGCAAACCACCAAGTTGGGAACGGTGGCTTATTCGTTTGGTACCCGCAATGCCACCACAACGTTGCGTTTGAAGGATGGTGAAACGCAGGTTCTGGCAGGTTTGATCAGTGATGAAGACCGTGATTCAGCCAAGAAAATTCCGGCAGCGGGTGAGTTGCCGGTGTTTGGGAAATTGTTTGGTGCCAACCGAGACCAGTCCAAGAAGACAGAGATCATTTTGTCGATCACGCCGCGATTGGTTCGCCATTCGATTTTGCGTGACAACGTGGAGCTGGAGTTCCAAAGTGGCCCAGAGTCCCGTTTGAAGCAAGCGAGTTCAGCGTCCGTGCAGGACAGTGCGCCATCATCGCCATCCTCTGCTGCACCAGCACCAGCACCAGCACCAGCTGCTGCGGCTAAGCCGTCAGCTGGCGATGTTGTGGATAAAGCTGCCGCCGATCTCAAAGCTGCCAACGAGGGCAAGGGCGATGCGCCTTGAACGAGCTCGCGGTTTCACGCTGATCGAATTGCTGGTCACTTTGGCCATCATTGCCACCTTGTCATTTTTGGTGGTGCCGGTGGTTCAGGTCAGTGTGCAGCGTGCCAAAGAGTCGGAGCTTCGTGCTGCGTTGAAGGAAATCCGACATGCCATTGATGCTTACAAACAAGCCAGTGAAATGGGGGAAATTGTCGAGCCGCAGGGTGAAATTTCGGGCTATCCACCGGATCTGAACCTGCTGGCCGATGGTGTGCGTTTCAGGGATGAAAAAATCAAGGGTAAAAAGTATTTCTTGCGCAAGCTGCCGCGGGATCCCTTGCATCCCAACTCAGAGTTGTCTGCGGCCGACACTTGGGGCAAACGATGTTACGAGAGCGAAGCCACTGAGCCACGCGAAGGTGCTGATGTTTACGATGTTTTTTCTTTGTCCAGCAAGATCGGCTTGAACGGCATTGCATACAGATGGTGGTGATGTGTGGTGATGCGATTGAATTCCCCGAAGATGCGCAGTTCCAACGGATTTACTTTGATTGAATTGTTGGTGGTGCTGGCCATTGTGTCGATGTTGTTGACCTTGGCTGTTCCCCGATTCTTTTCAAGTGTGGACACGGCCAAAGAAACGATTTTGGTGGAGAACTTGCGCTTGACGCGTGAAACACTGGACAAGTTTTATTCGGATGTCGGGCGCTATCCGGACTCTTTGGATGAGTTGGTGCAAAGCCAGTATTTGAAGGAGTTGCCCAATGATCCGATTTTGGACAGTCGAACGGCTTGGCTGATTGTTCCCCCGAAAGAGGGCATCAAAGGCAAAGTGTTTGATTTGCACAGCGGTGCACCCGGCAAAAATCGCCTGGGCGTGACTTTTGATCAATTATGAAAATCATCAATCGTGGTTACGCTCTTTTGATGTTGCTGCTGGCGTTGGCAGTGATCAGTCTGGTCGCGGCATCTCAACTGCAGTTGGGCCTGTTCGGTCAGCGCCGCTTGGCTGAGTTGCAGTTGTTGGAAGTGGGCTCGCGCATGGATGCCGCATTGGCGAGTTATGCCAGGCTGGGGCAGGGCGGGCGGGCGACGATGCCCACAAAAATGGAAGATTTGTTGCGCGACCCTCGATTTCCCAAGTTGGTGATTCGTCACTTGCGGCAGATCGAGGTGGATCCGATGACGGGCAACAAAGCGTGGGGTGTCGTGTGGTCAGAAGATGGCAAGGGCATTGTGGGATTTCACAGCCTGTCGGAACAAAAACCGGTGATGACCGTGTTTGGCCCCGACTATGCCCAATTCAAGGATTTGCCTCGTTATGCGGATTGGGTTTTTGGGCAGGTACCGTGATCAGGTGCTGTGATGATCAGCCTTCATAGGCTTTGATGTGCGAGGCGTCGATCGTCTCGCGGAAAATATTTTCAACTTGATCTGCAATGGCGTGCCAATCGAGATTGGCGACGCTGTTTGCAGTGAATTCGCGCGCTGTTTCAATGGTTTTTCTATCCTTGGAAATTTCCAAGGCTTTCAGTACAAAGCGTTGCGCATCTTCTCCGGGAATCAGCCATCCGTTTCGCGCTTCCACGACCCATTCACCTGCAGCCGCGCAATTGAAGGCCAAGACGGGCGTTCCAGAAGCAAGGGCTTCCAGTGTCACGTTGCCGAAAGTCTCGGTCAGGCTGGGGAAAACAAAGAGGTCTGAGCTTGCATAGACTTTTGCCAACTCTGAATGGCTGCACATGCCTGTGAAAATGGCATCTGGGCATTTGGATTCCAGGTGCGTTCGGTAAGGACCATCGCCAGCAAACACCAACTTGACCTTGCGGCCGCTTTGACGCATGGCTGTATAGGTGTTGACGATGATGTCCAGATTTTTTTCGGCAGCCAAACGACCGACCGACAACATGACGATGTCTTCGGCGTCGGCATTCCAGGTGTCTCGCAATGCTTGGCTGCGTTGCTCGGGATGGAACAATTGGGTGTCAACGCCGCGTGCAATGACTCTGAGTTTTTGAAATCCGGAGGCTTCCAACTGTGCTTTGAGCGCCAGCGTGGGGACCATGGTGCAAGCGGTTCGGTTGTGAAATTTTCGCAGGTAGGCCACGATGGGTTTGCTCAACCATCCCACGCCATAGTGTTTGCTGTAGCTGTGAAAATTGGTTCGAAAATCGGAGGTCACTGGCAGTCTAAGCAGCGTGGCTGCTTGCAATGCAGACCAGCCGAGTGGGCCTTCTGTGGCGATGTGGACCAGATCAGGTCGTTTTTGTGTCCAGGCTTTGATCAATGCTTTTTTGCTGGGCAAGCCGAGTTTGAGTTGTGGATATTTGGGGATGGGCAATCCGCGCAGCAGCAATTCAGTCCAGCCGAGCTTGTCATGTCCGATGTCGTATTTGTCTTGGCGAGGGCGTATCAATTGGATCGCGTGGTCCTTGATGCGCAGATGGTGAACCAGCTTCGACAGCGTGAGTGCAACGCCATTGACTTCGGGTGGCCATGTTTCAGTGACCACTGCAATGCGCAGGGGTTTCTGGGTGGGCTCAAAATTTTCAACCCAAATGGCGTCTTGATCAGTGTGTGACATGGCCTTTATCGTGACCCTGTCATTTAACAAAATGATGACAAATGACAATTTTTTGCAATATATATTTACGGTGCATGTCGATGCACTGTGTCACTGATTTTTCACATTAATTCTGGATGATCAATTGATCGAATAATTCTGAGAGGATTCAGTGAAAGATTTTTTCAAAGAGCTGCGTATTCAGCGCTGGGATGACCACCGTTATTACCACCACTGCCGCATCAACCAATCCCTGCACTTGCTCAGCGCCATGAGCTTTGTGGTGGCCTATGGCATGTTGTTCATTGATCCAGCCGTGGCAGCCTTGATCGCCTGGATGGTGTCCATGACAGCCCGTCAATCGGGTCACTTTTTCTTTGAACCTCTGGGTTATGACCATGTGAATCAGGCGACCAATGATCACAAGGAAGAGATCAAGGTGGGCTACAACTTGCGCCGCAAGGTGGTGTTGCTCAGCGTCTGGGCCTTGCTGCCCTTGGCCATTTATGTGAGCCCAGGCTTGTTTGGTTTGCTGCCTGTGCACGATGACTTCAGCGGTTTCCTGCACGCTGTGGGTTATGCGTGGCTGTACTTGGGCGTGGCGGCTTTGTTGTTCCGCACGACGCATTTGTTTTTCCTGAAGAACGTTCAGACCGGCCTGGTCTGGATGACCAAGATCCTGACGGATCCATTTCATGACATCTACCTGTACCACAAAGCACCTTTTCAGTTGCTCAAAGGTCAGCGGTTTGAGCATGTCGAGATGCGGACCTCTCTCTAAAAGAACCTCTGAATTGATGCTGTCATCGGAAAAAACGTCAGGGTTGATCCCCTGACGTTTTTTTGTCTCAGCGAAACAGGGTTTCTTTCAGGATCTGGCGTCGGATGGCTTTGTTGCTCATCTCTGGCGTTTGCCACCACCAGCCATCTTGCTGCATTTGTTGACAGGCCAAAACAAACTTCTGGACCACGGCTTCAAAAGCGGCATCGTCATAGTTGAGGCTGAAAATCAAACGCCCCGTGCCCACCCAACTCAGAGCCAAACCATGCAGTCTCAGGTAGTACTGCAGCATCCAGTTGTACCGGCTGGGCTGCGTGTAAAACAGTGTCCAGACGCTGGACATGTTGGCCGCTTGCAAAGGGATGGCGTTGGCTTGCATGGTGTCGTTGAAGTGCTTGGCGCGCGCATTCCAGGTCTCGTCCAGTCCGTCGTACAGGGCTTGGATTTCGGGCGTTTCCAGTTGGTCCAGAAATGCCGACATCGCGCCCATCACCGTTGGATGGGCATTGAACGTACCGCGTGCAAAACAGATGTCCGCTGGGCGCTTGGCATCAAAGCGGTGCATCCATTGTTGTTTGCCGCAGACCACACCCACAGGGAATCCGCCGCCCAGAGTTTTGCCGTAGGTGACCATATCGGCTTGCACGCCAAAGTAAGCTTGCGCGCCACCTGCGGCCAGGCGAAAGCCCAGGAAAACTTCATCAAAGATCAGCACGATGCCGCGTTCGGTGCAGACTTGGCGCAGTTGGTGCAGCCATGCGGTGTAGGCTTGGCGGTCGTAGGCCGCGCGGCGGCTGCTGTCCACCAAGGTCGAATCGCCAGGTGCATTGGCATTGGGGTGCAAGGCTTGCAAAGGGTTGACCAGCACACAGGCAATGTCTTTGCGGGTGCGCAAGACATCCAGGCTGCGTTCGTTCATGTCGCTGAGCGTGTAGGTCTCTCGTGGTGGCATGGGGTTGCCAGGGCCGGGCTGCACGTCTTCCCACCAGCCGTGGTAGGCGCCACAAAAGCGCACGATGTTTTTGCGCCGTGTGTGGTACCTGGCCAGGCGCACCGCTTGCATGACGGCTTCAGTGCCCGACATGTGGAAAGACACTTCGTCCATGCCCGAGATGGCTTTGAGCCGCTCGGCATTGCTGGCCACGCAAGGATGGTAGGAGCCCAGCACCGGGCCCAGTGCTTGTGTTCTGGCCAGGCCTTCGGCCATGGTTTTTTTGTAAAAGTCGGCGCCAAACACGTTCACGCCGTAAGAGCCGGTCAGGTCGTAGAAGACCTCGCCGTCCAGATCGGTGACTTGAACGCCTTGGGCCGATTGCAAGAAGGAGCCGACTTTCAGATGCTCGCGCACCAGGGGGCTGAACTGAAACGGCACGCGGTAAGCCGCAATGAATTGCATGTCCGAGATGTTTTCCCGGGCTTGCGCGGTGGCCTCGATGCTCAGGCGGTGGCGTGTTTGCAGTGTTTGGGCCAGCTCAAAAAATGCAGCGCGGCGTGTGGCTTGCACCGACGCTGGCGCACCGTCGCAAGCAAAAAATGTGCTTTCGTCAAAGCTGTAGCCAGGCAACCAGCGCGCCAGGCGCTTGGCCATGCGCGAGTGCCCGGCCAGCGAGCGGTGTTTGGCGCGCGACAACTGAATGCGTTGCCGAATGGCGGGCGCCAAAGCTGCCAAAGCGCCCAAACTGATCCATGTGGAGTTCACGGTTGATGTCCTTGTGTCAATGAAATTTCTTTTTATTCAATTTGAGTGACAAACGTATGAAGATTCAAAAACATTTCCAGCAATGGCTGCTGCAAGAAGATCTGAACTTCCTGCTGACGAACCGCATTCCTCGCATCACCTTGACGCGGTTCATGGGGTGGTGGAGCCAGATTCGAAACCCTTGGGTCGCCAAAGCGTCCATCGCGGTGTGGCGCTTGTTCACCGATCTGGACTTGAGCGAGGCTCGGGAAAAACAATTTGCCAGTTTGCATGCGTGTTTCACCCGGGAGTTGGTGCCTGGGGCCAGGCCGGTGGATCCGGATGTGTCGGTGCTGACTTCGCCGTGCGATGCCATCATCGGCGCCTGCGGTGAAATTCGCCATGGGCAAGTTTTCCAGGCCAAAGGCTTTCCCTACAGCTTGCCTTCCTTGCTGGGAGACTCGGTGATGGGAAAACAGTGGCCAGCCTTGCTGGAGGGCGGCAAGTTTGTGACCATGCGCCTGACCAGCAGCATGTACCACCGCTTTCATGCGCCCATGGACGCGCACTTGGAGCATGTGACTTACATCTCGGGCGACACCTGGAACGTCAACCCGATTGCCTTGAAGCGTGTACAGGCCTTGTTTTGCAAAAACGAACGCGCACTGTTGCACATGAAGTTGGCCGATGAGACACCCATCTTGCTGGTGCCGGTAGCCGCTGTGCTGGTGGCCAGCATGCGCTTTCATGCGCTCGATGTCTTGCTCAACCTGCGTTACAAAGGCCCCAATGAAATCCCCTGTGATGCGCGTTACAGCAAGGGGCAGGAGATGGGCTGGTTCGAGCATGGCTCGACCATCTTGTTGTTTGTGCCGCCTGGCTTTGAGTGGGTGGACGGTGTGGGCACCGGCCACCAGATCCGCATGGGTCAGGCCTTGTTGAAGAGGGCTTGACCGTCGCAGACCGGTCGTTTCAGTATTTCTCTGGAACGATCATGTCCTGTGGTACGGGATGTCGGATGTAGTCCGGGTTGCGCACGCGCCCGGGCAGATTGACTTGAGGGTGTTCGATCTCGTGGTAAGGCACCTGACCGAGCAGGTGATCGATGCAGTTCAGTCGTGCCTTCTTTTTGTCCACGGCTTGCACCACCCACCACGGGGCTTCGGGGATGTGGGTGCGTTCGATCATGGTTTCCTTGGCGCGGGTGTAGTCTTCCCAGCGGCGGCGGCTTTCAAGGTCCATGGGGCTCAACTTCCATTGCTTGAGCGGGTCGTGGATGCGGCCCAAAAATCGGGCATGTTGTTCGTCGTCGGTGATCGAGAACCAGTACTTCACCAGCTGGATGCCGCTGCGCACGAGCATCTTTTCAAATTCGGGCACTGAGCGGAAAAACTCTTCGTATTCCTCGTCATTGCAAAAGCCCATGACTTTCTCGACACCTGCGCGGTTGTACCAGCTGCGGTCAAACAGCACGATCTCGCCTGCAGCGGGCAGGTGTGAGATGTAACGCTGGAAGTACCACTGGGTTTTTTCGCGATCGTTGGGTGCGGGCAGGGCGGCTACACGGCACACGCGTGGGTTCAGGCGCTGGGTGATGCGTTTGATCACGCCACCTTTGCCCGCAGCATCGCGGCCTTCAAACAGGATCACCATGCGGTGGCCGGTTTTGACGACCCAGTCTTGCAGCATGACCAATTCGGATTGCAGTCGGAGCAATTCACGGAAATAACGCACACGTTCGCTGGCCAGTTCTGGGCTGGCTGCGAGCCCGTCTGTCAGGCGATCGTCCAGCTCCAGCTCGAGCTCTTCATCCAGGCTGTCGAGCAGGTCTTCACGCAATTGGCGCATTTGCTCTTCGTTGATGCTTGTGGGGTCGGTCATACGCAGTCGTCCAAAAATATTGAAATTCACTCTGCCATGACGGGATGTCAATTTGATGACACGACGAAACGATTGGCGCGAAATTGTCATGACACTTTCATGACGGCCGTGCAACATGTGGCGATCAGGGCAACGTGTCGTTGCTCAACACAGAGTCAGCGATGCGTGTTTTCAATATCCAAGCCCACCAAGTCAGTGAACAGGACCAGTTGCCTGCCAGCTTGCCCGCACAAGGTTTTGTCTGGATGGCGTTTGCCAGACGTGAATTTGAATTGTTGCAAGGCCAGGTCCAAGCGTGGTTGCAAGATGCCTGTGGCGTGCAGGTGTATGACTTGCATTTGCAGGATGTCTTGAACAACCAATTGCCATCGCATTACGACTACACCTCGGACTACGATTTGTTGGTTTTTCGGCGTCTGGCCAGGGGGCGATCTGAAACCGATTTGTCCAAGCCTGGCGAAGTCTTGCACCAGGAAAACCGCAAAGCAGGCCCCAGCATCTTGCGAAAAATTGACACGAGCCCTGTGGCCTTTCTGGTCTTTGATCGGGTGGTGATTTCTGTGCACCCGACCGATTGCGCGGTGCGCACAGTGTTTGCCAGCCGCTTGCTCAATGCCGCTCAGATGGCTCCGGCACAAGCTGTGCACCGCTTGCCGGTCAGTCCTGCCGACTTGATGCTGCGCATGGTCAGCAGTGTGGTGGATGGGTACCTCGACTTACGCCGCGAGTTGACCCGCCAGCTGGACCATTGGCAAAGTGAATTGATCAATCCCCATGCAGGCTTCAACAATTGGAGTGACTTGCTCAACGCGCGACTGACTTTGCATTATCTGGACGAAGTTTGCGAAGACCAACGTGCTGCCATCAAGGACTGGATCGACGCTTTGGACACATGGCAAGTCAACGACACATCGACCCAGGAAAACCTTGAAATGCTTCGAGTCCGCAGTCGAGATGTTCTGGAACACATTGAGCGTGTGGTTCACCATGTCGGGCGTTTGGAGCAAAGTGCAGAAACGGCCGTACAGATGCATTTCAATGCACAAAGCAATCGCACCAATGAAATCATGCGAACGCTGACCGTTCTCACCGCCATCTTCTTGCCGTTGAATCTGATTACGGGCTTTTTTGGCATGAACTTTGAAAATTTCCCGATCTTGCATTCCGAAGAGGGCTTGTACATGACGGAGTTGTTCATGCTGGCCGTGGCCGTCGGCTTGGCCTGGGTTTTTTGGAGAAAGCGTTATCTGAGCGCATGAAGAGCCTGAGCCGAGGGCAGTGCATGAAGCATGCTCAGATGAAAGAGCTTGCGAATACGCGGGGATTACCCGTATGGCCTTGTAAGCGTTAATTGGTTATCTTTTTCAAATTCGTTGATCAAAATATAGATCAACGAAAAATACAAAAGGAGACAGTCGATGACCGCTGTGCAAATTCAGAATGCCCTGGTGGTGTGCACCATCTTGGGCTTTGCGATGATGGAGTTCGTGAGCCGGCGTTACAAGCACAACGTGAACGCCACCAGCAATGACACCAAGCTCGAAGTGCTGATGTTCCTGAGCGTTCTGGCGGTCACGCAGCCGCTGGCCATTTTGGTGACGTCCAAGCTGGGCAATGCGTTTTTTCCCGAATACAAAGATGTATTGGCCGACATGCCCTGGTGGGGCATGGTGGGCGTGCTCTTGATTTTTGACGACATGACGCAGTACTGGTGGCACCGCTTGTCGCATTCGCCATTCCTGTGGCCTTTGCACCGTGCGCACCACTCGGCCGAGTACATGAGCATCCGGGTGACCTTCCGCAACAACTTCTTCTATTACCTGATGATGCCTGGCCTTTGGTTTGCCGGTGCCTTGCTGTACCTGGGTTTTGGCGGCATGGTGTATGCGCTGTACATCGCGGTCAAACTGTTTGTGATTCTGGGTGCCCACTGCGCCTGGCGTTGGGACGAGCCGCTGTACCGCATCCGGGCTTTGCGCCCGCTCATGTGGGTGCTGGAGCGCACCATCTCGACACCGGCCACGCACTGGGCGCACCACGCCATCACCAACAACGATGGCATCGGCCACTACAAAGGCAACTTTGGCAATTTGCTGTTCTTCTGGGACATCCTGTTTGGCAGTGCCCACATCACGCGCCAATACCCGGCCAAGGTGGGCTTGATCGACGACAAGCTGTTTGGCCAGGAGCGCTGGTACCACCAAATGTTCTATCCCTTGCTGCAGTCGCAGCGCGAGCATTCGGCCCTCAAGTTTGGCGGCACCATCTACGCTGAACCCGAAGAGGCGGTCAAAAGCCACTGACGCCACAGACCGTCCCCTTGGGATGGCGCCCTGATCTGACGCTGGATCAGGGCTTTTTCATTTCGGGCTTTGGGGTTTGGCGTTTGGCCTGCAGCCAATGCAGGCCGGACATCGCCAAGAGGCTGAGCATGCCGCAGGCGAGCGCCACGGTCCATGGCCCATTTTGCAGCGGCGCAAATTTCAGCGTCATGGCCAACCAAGGCCAGTACATGCCCGCCATCAACAAACCCCAGGCCAGCAAGATCACCCCCCAGGCCGAAGGATTGGGCACGCGCAGGCTGGCCCACAGCTGGCCGGGCTGCGCGCGGTTGACAACAATCAGCGCGGCATAGCCCAGAACTAGGGTGACGAAGACCATGGACCGGGTTTCTTCTTCGCTCAGTGCGGGCAAGGCTCCCCCGTTCACCCATCCCTTGGCCCAGGCATAGCTCAAGCCCACGCAGGCCAGCACCAGCAAACCCTGGACCAGTGCCAGGGTGATGTCCCTGGCGCCAAACAGGGCCGCGCGGGTGTCGCGTGGCGGGCGTTGCATCACGTTGGCATCGGCGGGTTCGTTTTCAAAGGCGATCGAGCAGGCCGGGTCGATGACCAATTCCAGCAAGGCCACGTGCAAGGGCAGCATCAGGGCAGGCCAGTTCATCACCATGGGGGTGAGCGCGATTCCGGCGATGGGGATGTGGATGGCAAAGATGTAGCGCATCGACTTTTGCAGATTGCCAAATATGCGTCGCCCTACACGGATGCCACGCACGATCGAGGCGAAGTTGTCGTCCACCAGCACCAGGTCGGCGGCTTCGCGGGCCACATCGGTGCCGCGCAGGCCCATGGCCACGCCCACATGCGCCGCTTGCAGCGCAGGGGCGTCGTTCACGCCGTCACCCGTCATGGTCACCACCTCGCCATGGGTTTGCAGGGCTTGCACGATGCGCAGTTTCTGATGTGGCGAGATGCGCGCGCACACACTCACGTGTGGCAACAAGGCTTCCAAGGCCGCGTCGTCCAGTTGGTCGAGGGCATCGCCGGTGAGGGTCTTGCCGGGCGGCAGCCCGGCTTGCTCGGCGATCACCTGGGCGGTGGCGGGGTAGTCGCCGGTGATCATGATCACGCGAATGCCGGCCGATCGGCATTCGGCCATGGCTTGCGGAATTTCCGCCCGCAGCGGATCGGTCAGGCCAATCAGGCCGAGCCAATCAAACGCAAACGCGTGGGCCGTTTCGGGCCAGTCATTGCCTGTGAAACGGCTTTGTGCCACGGCCAGCACACGCAGGCCTTGTGCCGCCATGCTTTCCACGGTGCGCGACCAGGCCTGGCGTTCTGCATCGCTCAGGTGGCACAGGTCCATCACGGCTTCTGGCGCGCCTTTGGCGGACACCACGCGGTCCAGGCTGTCGTCGAATTGCCAGACGTGGGACATGGCCTTGAGCTGAGGACTCAGGGCGTAGCTTTGAACCAGTTGCCAGCCGTCATGCAGGCGGTCGGTCTGTGCCAGATGGGTTTGGCCCGAGGTGTGAAAGGCCGTCTCCATGGGGTCAAAGGGCTCGGGTGCACTGGCCAGGATGGCGTGCTCCAAAAGCGGGTGGAACGCTTTGGGCAGTGCAGTCAGGGGCGCGGCCAATGAGGTGATCTGCGGCGCATCCGACGGGCCGACCGCCAGCGCGGTGACGGTCATGCGGTTTTCGGTCAGGGTGCCGGTCTTGTCGGTGCACAGCACGGTGGTGGCACCCAGCGTTTCGATCGCGTTGATGCGCCGGGTCAGCACGCCTTCGCGTGTGAGGCGGTGCGCGCCCAGAGCCGGAAAGATGGCCAGCACCACTGGGTATTCCTCGGGCAAGATGGCCATGGCCAGGGCAATGCCCGACAGCAAGGCCGGTATCCATTGACCGGAGCGCAGGCCCAGGGTCAGCACCATCACGACGCACAAGACCAGCACGATCAGGGCCAGCCGCTGCACCAGCTGGGCGGTCTGGGCTTGCAGCGGTGTGCTGCCCGAGCTCAGCTGGCCCAGCGATTGGCCGATGCGTCCGATCTGGCTGCGGCTGCCGGTGGCCGTGACTTGCGCCAGGCCCTGGCCGCGCACCACAAAGCTGCCGGCATGGACCGCCGCATCAGGCTCGGTGGTGGATTTGTTCACCGGCACCGATTCACCCGTCAGCAGCGATTCGTCTATTTGCAAGTTGTTGGCGCTGAGCAATTGGCCATCGGCAGCCACGCGGTCGCCTTCGGACAGCAGCAGCACATCGCCCACCACCACCTCGCGCGCGGGCACGGGCTGTTTCTGGCCGGAGCGGATCACCTGGGCCAGGGGTTGCGTCAAATCGCGCAGGGCCTGGATGGAGGCTTCGGATTTGCCTTCCTGGTAGAAGGTCAAGACCAGCACAGCCAGGACAAACACGCCCAGCGTCAGGCCTTCCGTCAGGTCACCCAATGCCATGTAGAGCGCGGCCGCTGCGACCAGCAAGGCGAACATGGGTTGCCGCAGCATGTCCAGCAAACGCCTGGCCAGGGAGCGGCGGGGCGTTTGTGCAATTTCGTTGGGGCCATCGGCGGCCAGGCGTGTGGCCGCTTGCGTTGTGGTCAGGCCCTCAAGGGTGGTAAGGTGGTTCTGTGTCATGGTGGGTTCCCTTGCCAATGTGCTGCAGTATGGCTTGGCCCGGCTTGACCCAAGTCATGGAAACGCCAGCGCATGGCGGACGGGGATTCAAAGGACGATCATGGACGACAACATTGGCGAATTTGTGAAACGCATCCGGGCGCTGGAGGCGCAGATCGAACAGGAGTTTCAGCAGCGGCGGCAGCAATTGCAAGCGGATTTTGAAAACCGCAAAGTGCAGTTTGAAGCCGAAGTTCTGGCGCAGCAACGGCGTTTCAAGGAAGGCGTGTTCAAGTATGTGTTGACCGCCGACTGGCGGCACGTTCTGATCGTGCCTTTCATTTATCCGGTCCTCTTGCCGATGTTGTTGCTCGATGCTTTTGTGACGTTGTACCAGTGGGTGTGTTTTCCGCTGTACCGCATGCCCCGCGTCAAGCGCTCGGACTACTTTGTGTTTGACCGGACGCACCTGGCCTATTTGAATGTGCTGGAAAAGATCAACTGTGCATATTGCTCGTATGGCAACGGTTTGGCGGCTTATCTGCGCGAGGTGGTGGGCTTGACCGAGCAGTACTGGTGTCCGATCAAGCATGCCCGCCGTGTCATGCAGGCGCATCCTTATTACAGTGGTTTTGTGGACTATGGCGATGCGCAGAATTACCGCGATCAACTGGAGCAGTTGCGCCAGCAGTTGCAGCAAATCAAGCCCGGTGCGCTGCTGTCACAGCCTGGACAGCCCGAAAGCGGAGGGCTGACTACAGTGGATGCCATGAAAACCTTTCAAACTCTGGCCGATCTGGCCGCTTGCGTCGGCCAGGACGTGGCCATCACCGAATGGGTGGAGATCACCCAGCAACAAGTCAACCAGTTCGCCGAGGCCACGGGTGACCACCAGTGGATCCACGTCGATGTGGAGCGGGCCAAGCAAGGCCCGTTTGGCGGGCCGATTGCGCATGGCTTTTTGACCTTGTCTTTGCTGCCTCAGTTCTTTGACAACAACATTGAAGTGACCGAGGCACGCATGGGCGTCAACTACGGTTTGAACAAGGTCCGCTTCATGGCCCCGGTGCCCGTGGGCAGCCGCTTGCGCGGGCACCTGCATTTGCACTCGGCCACACCCATCGAGGGCGGCCTGCAGGTGCAGTGGAATGTGACCATCGAGCGCGAGGGCAGTGAAAAACCCGTGTGCGTGGCCGAGTCGCTGGCGCGCCTTTACAGCTGAGTCCCGAGGGGGCTGGCAGCGGCCTCGGCAAAGCCGTTTTGCCTCCAAGCCTCGAACACGGTCACCGCCACGGCGTTGGACAGGTTCATGCTGCGCTGGCCTTCGCGCATGGGCAGCTTGATCCGCTGCCCCAGCGCAAAAGTCTCACGCAGTTCAGGGGCCAGGCCCCGGGTTTCGGCACCGAACACCAGCCAGTCGCCGGGCTGAAATGCCACCGTGTGCGCAACGCGGCTGCCCTTGGTGGTCAGCGCGAACATGCGCTCGGCAGCAGGCTGCTCGCTGTCCAGAAAGGCTTGCCAGTTTTCATGGCGGCGCAAGGCGGCGTACTCGTGGTAGTCCAGACCCGCGCGGCGCATGTGCTTGTCGTCCATCGAAAAACCCAGTGGTTCGATCAAATGCAAGGTGCAGCCGGTGTTGGCGGCCAGGCGGATGACGTTGCCCGTGTTGGGCGGGATTTCGGGTTCGACCAGGACGATATGAAACATGGGCGGTATTGTGCCTTGCGGGCAGGTGCGTTCATTCTGTGTCCGCCTCGGTGCGGGCCAGCACCACGGCGCTGATGTGGCGAGCACCGGCTTCCCGCAAGGCTTGTGCCGCGGTGTGTAGCGAAGCGCCGCTGGTCATCACATCGTCCACCAAGACCACCCGCTTGCCGTGGACTTCCGCCGTGCGCAGGGGATCGACCGCAAATGCCCCTGTCAGGTTGGCCAGCCGCTGTGCTCTGGGCAGGGTGCGCTGGGCCGGCGTGTGGCGGGTACGCAGCAGCAATTCGGCCTGGGTCTTGGCGGCAGCGAGTTGGCGGGCCAGCAGCAATGACTGGTTGTAGCCCCGCTCGGCCAGCCGTTCGGCCGACAGGGGGATGGGCAGCACACAGTCGGCTTGGGCCACCGTGTCTTCCACCCACGGCGCGTTCAGCATCAAGCTGCCCAGGGTGCGTGCCCAGCCTGCTTGCCCGTGGAATTTCAGTTGGGCGATCAGATCCGTCCAAGGCCAAGCATAGGCCGTGGCGCTCAGGCACAAGTCCAGCGGTGGCGGTGATTGGAGGCAAGCACCGCAGCGTCTGGCAGTGGCTGATGTGGATGCGGGCAAGGGCAGTGCGCAGGTGATGCAACGCGCCAGGGGTTGTGCAAAGTGGCCGATGCAGTCTTCGCACAAGGGGGCCTGGGGCCAGCTGTGACACACCGCGCAGCGGCTGGGCAACCAGCGCCAGAAACCACCCGGCTGTTCAAAGACGGGTGGCGTGGCCATCCCCCTGAACAGCTTGAACCCCATTTAGTCAATATACTGCCGCCACCGTCCTGACCACAAGCGCGTTGGCTGAGCCCGCCTTGTGCGTCCAGGTTTGATCCCTTGTTTGTCTTGGCCCATGTCAGCACCCGAACGTCCCCCCTCGCTGGATCCTGTTGCCGCTCGCCGCTGGGCGGCGTATCCCGTGGCGGCGACCGCTTCACCCTGGCTGCATGAAGAGGTGGCTGCGCGCATGCAAGAGCGCCTGGATTTCATCAAGCTGCAACCCAAGCAATGGGCCCATTGGGAGCCTTTGCGTGGCGGGGTGCAGGCGCACAAGGCTTTGCAACAACGCTACAGCCAGGCCGATGTCTGGCTGACCAGTGCCAAAGCGGCGGAGGCCGAGGCGGCGCAAGAGGCCCTGAGGGCGGCCTGGTGGCAGCCCGTCCGCTGGACGGGGCCGCGCGTGCAAACCGGCGTGCCGCCAGAGGGCTCGGTCCAGATGGTCTGGGCCAATATGCAGTTGCACGCTTCGCCTGCGCCGCAGGATTTGCTCAAAAGCTGGCACCAGGCGCTGGCGGTCGATGGTTTTTTGATGTTTTCCTGTTTCGGTCCCGACACCTTGCGCGAATTGCGTGCGCTGTATGCCCGTCAGGGCTGGCCCGCGCCTGCGCACGAGTTCACCGACATGCACGATTGGGGTGACATGCTGGTGCAGGCGGGTTTTGCCGAGCCGGTCATGGACATGGAGCGCATCACGCTGACCTATGAAACCCCGGCGCGTTTGTTGGCCGAGCTGCGTGAGTTGGGGCGCAATCTGCACGTCCAGCGCTTTGCAGGCTTGCGTGGGCGACGTTGGCGCCAGCAACTGGTTGATGCCTTGATGAGTTTGGCCAGGGCCGAAGAGGGCGGGCGCCTGTCTTTGAGCTTTGAAATTGTCTATGGCCACGCCCTCAAGCCTCAGCCGCGCGCTGCGGTGGCGGCGAAAACGGAAATCGGGCTGGATCAAATGCGCCAAATGCTGCGCCGGTCTTCTGACTTATCCGATAAGGTTTGATTTTTATCAAAAGCCCCTCGTAACTCGGGTAAAATCCGGCGATATTTAGCCAAAGTGCGCGCTCTTGGGCGCGTTAGGTTATTGAAAGTTGACGCGTGTCAAATTCGGCATACCAGTTTGCACAGGTGTCCGGGCCTTCCATTGATTGGCGGCTCAGGCGCAATTGCTCGGTAACGCCATCTCAGTTGGGGTGGTTTTACGGGTCCTTGTGTGCGGTCTCATTGGTCATTGGCTTGTTCTTCTGGTTGCAGGGGGCCACGCTGGTGCTGACGTTTGCCGGTTTGGAACTTGCTTTGGTGGGGCTGGCTTTTCTGGCCTATGCCCGCCACGCGACCGACGGTGAGTGGATTTCATTGCAAGGACCGAATTTGGTCGTTGAGCTGGAAACTGCGGGCCGCCGTGAGCGGGCTGAGTTTGCGCGTCAATGGGTGAGGGTCGAGCCTAAATCGGGTGACCACAGTCTGATCGAGTTGTCAGGCCAGGGGCGTTCGGTGGAGGTGGGGCGTTTTGTACGCCCGGAGCTCCGGCAAGTGCTGGCGCGAGAAATCAGAAGGGCCTTGCGCACCGCGTGAGGCCTGTGGCGTTTCAGGCAGTCGCCTGATGGGCCGCTGGTGTGGGTTCAACAGAGACTTGGAAGTTAGTGAGAACTATGAAGATCATTTCCAATAAATTGGCTTCGCTGCTGTCGCGCGCGGGCATTTTTGCAGGCGCTTGGCTGGCTACTGCCGCTCACGCCGTCAATGACTTGCCGGGTGGCCCTTCGGTCAATCAGCTCAACTTTGCAGCGCCAGCGACCAAAATCGCTGAAGAGCAGCATTGGTTGCACTGGATGATGTTGATCATCTGTACCGTCGTGTTCATCGCCGTTTTCGCGGTCATGTTCTATTCCATCTGGAAGCACCGCAAGTCGGTGGGGCACAAACCAGCGACATTCAGCGAGTCCGTGACGGTCGAAATCCTGTGGACTGCCGCACCATTCCTGATCGTGATCTTGATGGCCTTGCCTGCGACCAAAGTGCTCGTGGCCCAGAAAGACACCACCAACGCCGACTTGACCGTCAAGGTCACCGGCTATCAGTGGAAATGGGGCTATGACTACATCAAGGGCCAAGGCGAAGGTCTGAGCTACATCTCTACGCTCGATTCCACCCAGCGCGCCATGTCGGACGCCGGTAAGCCAGAAGGTGACAACTACCTGCTCAAAGTGGATTACCCCTTGGTGGTCCCGGTCGGCCAAAAAGTGCGTGTGATCACCACCGCCAACGACGTGATTCACGCCTTCATGGTGCCCGCTTTCGGCATCAAGCAAGACGCGATCCCCGGTTTTGTGCGTGATACTTGGTTCCGTGCGGAAAAGACCGGCGATTTCTACGGTCAGTGCGCCGAGTTGTGCGGTAAAGAGCACGCCTACATGCCTATCCATGTGAAAGTGCTGTCTGCTGCGGACTACACCGCTTGGGTGGATGCCGAGAAGAAAAAACAAGCTGCCAAAGCCGATGATCCAGCCAAAGTCTGGGCACTGGATGATTTGGCCAAGCGTGGTGAAAAGGTGTATGCCGCCAACTGTGCGGCCTGCCACCAAGCCAATGGCAAGGGCGCTGGTCCGATCAAGCCACTGGACGGCGCAGCCGTTGTCTTGAATGCTGACAAGACCAAGCAAATTGCGGTTTTGCTCAATGGCCAGAACAATGGCGCGATGCCTTCCTGGAAGGCTTTGTCCGACACCGAAATCGCTGCCGTGATCACCTATACCAAGAACAACTGGTCCAACAAGACCGGGCAGATCGTGCAACCAGCTGAAGTGCTGGCCGCACGTAAATAAGTCAGTACCGCATAAAGTAAGAGGAAATCAAGATGAGTGCCGTTCTCGACCATCACGATCATGCCCACGACGACCATGGGCACGCACCTGCGGGCTGGCGTCGCTGGGTCTATGCGACCAACCACAAAGACATCGGTACCCTGTACCTCTTGTTCAGCTTTGCCATGTTGATGGTGGGCGGTGTGCTGGCATTGTTGATCCGCGCTGAGCTGTTCCAGCCTGGCCTGCAAATTGTCAACCCTGAGTTGTTCAACCAATTCACCACCATGCACGGCATCATCATGGTGTTCGGTGCGATCATGCCGGCCTTCGTTGGCTTTGCGAACTGGATGCTGCCTTTGCAAGTGGGCGCATCTGATATGGCTTTTGCACGCATGAACAACTTCAGCTTCTGGCTGATGATTCCTGCGGCGGCGATGTTGGTGGGTTCGTTCTTCATGCCTGGCGGCGCACCCGCTGCCGGCTGGACGCTGTATGCACCCTTGACCCTGCAAATGGGCCCTTCCATGGACGCTGGTATTTTTGCCATGCACATCCTGGGTGCTTCGTCCATCATGGGTTCGATCAACATCATCGTGACCATCCTGAACATGCGCGCGCCTGGCATGACCTTGATGAAGATGCCCATGTTCGCATGGACCTGGTTGATCACCGCTTACCTGCTGATCGCTGTGATGCCTGTGTTGGCTGGCGCGATCACCATGACGCTGACAGACCGTCACTTTGGCACCAGCTTCTTCAACCCTGCTGGCGGTGGCGATCCGGTCATGTATCAGCACATCTTCTGGTTCTTCGGTCACCCCGAGGTGTACATCATGATCTTGCCAGCCTTCGGCATCATCAGCCAGATCGTGCCCGCTTTCTCGCGCAAGAAATTGTTCGGTTACGCCTCCATGGTGTATGCCACTTCTTCGATTGCGATTTTGTCGTTCATCGTGTGGGCTCACCACATGTTCACGACCGGCATGCCTGTGACCGGCCAGTTGTTCTTCATGTACGCCACGATGCTGATCGCTGTGCCTACAGCTGTGAAGATCTTCAACTGGATCGCCACCATGTGGCGCGGTTCCATGACGTTTGAAACCCCCATGCTGTTCGCAGTGGGCTTCATCTTCGTGTTCACCATGGGTGGTTTCACCGGTTTGATCCTGTCGATGGCCCCCATCGACATCCAGATGCAAGACACTTATTACGTGGTGGCCCACTTCCACTATGTGTTGGTGGCTGGTTCCTTGTTCGCCTTGTTCGCAGGTTTCTACTACTGGTCTCCCAAGTGGACCGGTGTGATGTACAGCGAAGGCCGCGGCAAGCTGCACTTCTGGTGGTCTTTGATCTCCTTCAACGTGACCTTCTTCCCGATGCACTTCTTGGGTCTGGCGGGCATGCCACGTCGCTATGCAGACTACCCCATGCAGTTCACCGACTTCAACATGATCGCATCCGTGGGTGCTTTCTTCTTCGGTTTTGCACAGGTTTATTTCTTCCTGTTCATCGTCGTGCCCACCATGCGCGGTCAAGGTGTCAAAGCCCCTCAGAAGCCATGGGAAGCCGCAGAAGGCCTGGAGTGGGAAGTCCCATCGCCAGCCCCATTCCACACTTTTGAAAATCCGCCCAAGCTGGACGCGACTGCGACCCGCGTGATCGGTTGATTCGACCATGGCCATGACACCTGAACAAAAGAAAAGCAATGTGCGTCTGGGCCTGATTCTGGCTTCGGTGGCATTGGCCATCCTGGTCGGTTTTGTGGCCAAGCTGGTTTTGTTGCAGCACTGAGTGGATCTGATGAACTTGCGCAGTGAAAACCTGAAGATGGTGGGCAAGCTGGCGGTCGTGACCGCGGGCATGTTCAGCTTCGGGTATGCGCTGATTCCGATCTACAAACACATCTGTGAGGTGACCGGGATCAACATCTTGTCGCTCTCCGAGCGCATGGTGCCCGGCAATGGCACGGCGGGTGCCCAGGTCAAATTGCCTGCCAACACGCAAGTCGATTTGAGCCGCACCATCACCGTGGAGTTTGATGCGAATGCACGTGGTCCCTGGGACTTCAAACCGGAAAAGCGCTCAATCCAGGTCCACCCTGGCCAGCTCAATACCGTGATGTACGAGTTCCAGAATGTCCAGAACCGCCGCATGGCGGCTCAGGCCATTCCCAGCTATGCGCCGCACCAGGCCGCCAGTCATTTCAACAAGCTTGAGTGTTTCTGTTTCAACCAGTACACCTTGGAGCCCGGGGAAAAGAAGCGTTGGCCTGTGGCTTTCGTGATCGACCCCAAGTTGTCCAAAGATGTGACCACGATCACTTTGTCCTACACCTTCTTTGAAGTCGGTGGCAAGACGCCAGCCGCGCCAGTGGCGGCTGTGCAGGATCAAAAGCCAGGAGCGGGTTCATGACTGAACAGCGCAAAGGCTCCTTGCTTCGCACAGTGCAGGCCGTGTTGTGGTCATTCATTGGGGTTCGCAAAAATGCGGACTACCAAAAAGATATTGAGAAGCTCAATCCCTTCCACATCATGGGTGTGGGCATTGCAGCTGCTTTGTTGTTTGTGCTGGGGCTGATTGCCCTGGTCAATTGGGTCGTGGTTCAACCCACGGGTCTGTAACCCCAAGATTCGAGTTCGAAAGAAAAGAGAGCAGGAGTCAGTATGAGTTCCACCGCACACGGCACAACGCCTTATTACTTTGTTCCCCATGAGTCGCGCCACCCTGTGATGGCCGCGATCGGTTTGTTCTTCGTGATCCTTGGTGCTGGCCAATGGATCAATGGCGAAGGCTGGGGCATGTATTCACTGTTCTTCGGCCTGATCTGGTGGCTGACCGTTTTGTACCAATGGTTCAAGGAATCCATCGCAGAGAGCGAAGGCGGTCAATACGGCCGCAAGATCGACCTGTCCTACCGCTGGAGCATGACCTGGTTCATCTTCTCTGAAGTCATGTTCTTCGGCGCTTTCTTCTCGGCCTTGTGGTGGGCGCGTTCGCATTCGGTGCCTGCCCTGGGCAGCCTTGAAAACGCATTGCTGTGGCCTGACTTCAAAGCCGTCTGGCCCACATTGGCTGCGGGTGCGACCACCTCGCCTGCTGGCATCATCGAGCCCTTTCAGACCATGACACCGTTCTGGTTGCCCACCATCAACACCGCTTTGTTGTTGACTTCGGGTGTGACCTTGACGATCGCGCACCACGCCATGCAGCACGGTGACCGCAGCAAGACCATCAAGTTCATGTGGATGACGGTACTCTTGGGTGTGATTTTCCTGTTTGTGCAGGGCTATGAGTACGACCATGCATGGAGCGACATGAACCTGAAACTGTCTTCCGGCGTGTACGGTTCGACCTTCTACATGCTGACCGGCTTCCACGGCTTCCACGTGTTCGTTGGCATGTTGATGCTCTTGTTCATCACCTTGCGTTTGCAAAAAGGCCATTTCACGCCTGAGCGTCACTTCGGCTTCGAAGGCGCTGCTTGGTACTGGCACTTCGTGGACGTGGTCTGGTTGGGTCTGTACATCCTGGTTTACTGGATGTAAGGCCTGTCAGCCTCAACAAAAAAGCGCCCTTGGGCGCTTTTTTGTTGGTGGCTTAAAAATGTTTCATGCGCCGACAGGAATGCCTGTGGGTTGAATCCAGCCCATCTTCCAGGAAATCAAGACGCAGATAAAGAGCACAATCGACAAGCCAACCCTCAGTGCCAAAGCGGTGGCCATGCTGCCTTTGCGCGCGGGCTGACCCTCTTGGCGCGGCGTGCCACTGCGCATCATGTAAATCAGGGCGGAAACGAGGCTGGCCAGGATGGCCAAAAAAGCGAGTGCAACCAGTATTTTCATGAACACCATTATCCGATGAGTCTGTCCCGACCGTCTTTTCACAGCATGTTGATTTTTGCGGCTGCCGCATTGGGCATGGCTTTGACTTTTTCTTTGGGCATGTGGCAAGTAGGCCGTGGTGCTGAGAAGTTGGCCCTGCAGGCGGCCAAAGACCAGCGCACGGCCATGCCTGTGCTGGATGGCCGCAGTTTGACCGATGACATCTCGGCCACGGCGCTGCAAGGCTTGATGCACCGGCAAATGGTGCTCAAGGGCCGGTGGCTCAAAGAGAACACGGTTTACCTTGACAATCGCCAGATGAATGGGCGGGCAGGCTTTTACGTCATGACGCCGATGCGCTTGGAGTCAACGGGCCAGGTCGTTCTGGTGCAGCGTGGCTGGGCGCCGCGGGCCTTCAATGACCGCCAAGCCTTGCCGCTGACAGAGACACCCGAGGGCGTGGTGGCGGTCGCAGGGACATTGGCCCCTTGGCCGTCACGGCTGTACGATTTTGGCGGGGTCGAAGTCGGTGCCTTGCGGCAAAATCTCGACTTGAGCACTTTTCGCCAGCAAACAGGTCTGGATCTGAAGAATTTCAGCCTGATCCAAACGGGTGCCGCATCCGAAGGCTTGTTGCGCGACTGGCCTGTGGTGGCCACGGGGGTGGAAAAACACCAAGGCTATGCTTTTCAATGGTTCGGGCTCTGTGCCCTGATCGCATCACTTTATGTCTGGTTCCAAATTGTCCAAGCACGTAGAAAAAAACGAATTGTCTGATGCACCGTTGGGCATGACCGTGCACGCCTTGCCCCAGCCTGGCGAGGTGGCGCAAGCCGACGAGCAGCGCACCCATTCAGGCCGCTGGAAAATGCTGGCGCTCTTGCTGGTGTGTGCGGCGCCTGTGATCGCTTCTTACTTCACTTATTACGTGCTCCGACCAGAGGCGCGTCGCCATTATGGGGAGTTGATCTCTCCACAGGTCGATCTGCCTGCCGCACGTGCGCTCAATCTCCAAGGGCAAGAAGTCGTTTTGACCAGGTTGAAAGGCCAATGGTTGCTGGTGGCAGTGAGCTCGGCTGTTTGTGCTGATGCTTGCAAGGAAAACCTCTACTTTCAGCGGCAATTGCGCGAAATCATGGGCAAGGAAAAGGACCGCATGGAACGTGTCTGGGTGCTGACGGACGATGCGCCGGTGGACGCCGCTTTGCTGCCCGCTTTGAACCAGGCGCACGTGCTGCGCGTACCTCCGGACACGGTGAAAACTTGGCTGAGTCCTGCAGCAGGACAAGCTGTGGAAGATCACCTGTACGTGATCGACCCCATGGGTCATTTCATGATGCGCTTTCCTGCGCACATGGATGTGGCCGGAGCCTCCAAAGCCAAGAAGGATTTGGACCGCTTGATGCGCGCTTCGGCCTCCTGGGACCAGGCCGGTCGTTGATGCCCATGAGCACGGTGGACCTGTACAACCTCAACCCCATCCTCCAAGTGATGGGGGTGGGACTGGCTTTGGCCTTGCTGCCCCTGAGCTGGTGGGTCTGGCGCCATCGCCATGCGCCTGCCGGTCGCCGTCTGCAAGCCTTGACCATCCTGACCCTGTTCCTGACCTTTGATCTGATCTTGTTTGGTGCTTTCACGCGGCTGACCGACTCGGGCCTGGGCTGCCCCGATTGGCCGGGCTGCTACGGTAGTGCCACGCCGCTGGGCGCGCAGCTGCACATCGAGGCCGCGCAATCGGCCATGCCCACAGGTCCGGTCACGCATGGCAAGGCCTGGGTCGAGATGGTGCACCGTTACCTGGCCACAGGCGTGGGGGTCTTGATCCTCAGCCTGTCGATGATGAGCTGGCGCCAGCGCCGACGTGAGTCGACGCAAGCGGTGAACCCCTGGTGGCCGACCTTCACCTTGCTGTGGGTCTGTCTGCAAGGCGCTTTTGGCGCCTTGACCGTGACGATGAAACTGTTTCCGGCCATCGTGACCTTGCATTTGCTGTTCGGCATCGGTTTGCTGGCATTGCTGGCGGCCCAGGCGGTGCGCTATGACGGCTGGCACAGCCGTGCTGTCTCACCCGCGCTGCGCCGGGGTCTGTGGCTGGCCTATGGCTTGCTGTGGCTGCAAATTGCTTTGGGAGGCTGGGTCAGCACCAACTACGCGGTGCTCGCTTGCACAGGCTTTCCGTCCTGCAATGGCACTTGGTTGCCAGCACTGGATTGGCAGGGTTTTGCGCTGTTGCGCGATCTGGGCCACACCGTGGATGGCCAGGTCTTGCCCTTTGCGGCGTTGACCACCATCCACTTCGTTCACCGCAGTGCGGCCTGGCTGGTGCTGGCGGTGCTGGTGGCGGTGGGCTGGCGTTTGCGCCGTGTGCAAGGCATGAAAGGTCTGGCGCAGGGTCTGTTGGGCTTGGCCGCTTTGCAGTTGGCCACGGGCCTGAGCAATGTGGTGCTGGACTGGCCCTTGGTGGCTGCGGTGTTGCACACCGGCGGCGCATCCGCGCTGGTGTTGTCATTGACCTGGGCGCTGTGCATCAGCCGCCCGGCTATTTCTGTGGATTCACGGCGCCATGGCGCAGGTGAACGTTCTTCTCTTGATTCAGGGCCTGCTGCATGACTGCTGCGACTTCTTCCTCGGCTTGGCGCCAGTATTACGCGCTGACCAAACCCCGTGTGGTTCAACTGATCGTGTTTTGCGCACTGATCGGCATGGTGTTGGCCGTCCCCGGTGCGCCCAGGGCGCCCGAGTTGCTCTTGGGCTTGTGGGCCTGCATCGGCATCTGGCTGGTGGCCGGTGCAGCGGCGGCGTTCAACTGCCTGGTGGAAAAAACCATCGACGCCAAAATGAAGCGCACCGCCTGGCGCCCCACGGCCAAAGGCGAGCTGAGCGACCGTCAGGCCTTGCTGTTCTCGGCCGCTTTGTGCGCGGTGGGCTCGGCCATTTTGTACGTGATGGTCAACCCGCTGACGATGTGGCTGACCTTTGCCACCTTTGTGGGCTACGCCATCATCTACACCGTGATCCTCAAGCCGCTCACACCGCAAAACATTGTGATCGGCGGGGCCAGTGGCGCCATGCCGCCGGTGCTGGGCTGGGCCGCCATGACGGGCGATGTGGGCCCTGAAGCGCTCATCCTGTTTCTGATCATCTTTTTGTGGACGCCGCCACATTTCTGGGCGCTGGCGCTGTACCGTGTGGAGGACTACCGCAAATCGGGCCTGCCCATGCTGCCCGTGACCCACGGCAACGCCTTCACGCGCTTGCAGATCCTGCTGTACACCGTGGTGTTGATGGCTGCTTGTTTGATGCCCTTTGTGTACGGCATGAGTTCCTGGCTCTACCTGGGCGTGGCCGTGGTTTTGAGCATCGGCTTCATCGCTTACGCCGTCGCCTTGTTCCGTGCCTATTCCGATGAGTTGGCACGCAAGACTTTCCGTTTTTCCCTGATCCATCTGAGCGCCTTGTTTGCCGCGCTCTTGGTGGACCATTACCTTTTTTGAGCAAATCATGAACAAACGTCAGTGGCTCGGTGGATTGGGCTTGTTGGCCTTGCTGGCGCTGGGCGCATGCGGCCAGAGCAAGCCCGCTTTCCGTGGGGTGGACATCACCGGTGCTGAATACGCGCAAGGCTGGGAACTGGCTGACCAAAACGACCAGGTGCGCACGATCAAGGACTTTGCCGGCAAAGTGGTGATTGTTTTCTTTGGCTACACCCAATGCCCCGATGTGTGCCCGACCTCCATGCAGGAGTTGGCCGAGGTCAAGCGCTTGCTGGGCCAAGATGGCGAGCGTTTGCAAGGTGTGTTCATCACGGTGGACCCGGACCGGGATACGCCCGAGCTGCTCAAGTCCTACATGGCCAACTTTGATCCGAGCTTTGTGGCTTTGCGGGCCAGCACGCCCGAGCAACTGGCCCAAGTCACCAAAGAATTCAAGATTTACTACAAGAAGGTCGAAGGCAAAACGCCCACCAGCTACACCATGGACCATTCAGCGGGCAGCTTCACCTTCGACCCGCAAGGCCGGGTGCGCCTGTACAACCGCTATGGCAGCGGCGCAGCGGCCCTGGTGGAAGACGTCAAGATCTTGCTCAAGTGACGTCAGGTGAATATCGGGGTGCAAGCACCCCGGCTCGGATCAATTGATCTGGATTTTCTGGCGCACGATGATGTCGCCCAGTGCTTTGGTGTCGGCCTGGATCCGGTTGCGCAAACCCTCGGGCGATGAACCCACCACCTGCCAGCCTTGCTGGAACAAGCGTGAGCGCATGTCGGGCGAGCGCACGATCTCGCTCACGGTGGCCGACAGTTTGTTCAGTACGGCAGGCGGCATTGAGGCGGGGGCCGCCACGGCGTTCCAGATTTCCAGCTGGTAGTTTTTGACGCCAAGCTCGGCCAGGCTGGCCACATCGGGCGCCAGTGTGCTGCGGCCCGCGCTGGTGGTGCCAATCGCACGCAGCTTGCCTGCACGCACCTGGGTCAAGGCCATGGCGGGCGGCAGCAGCGCCAGCTGGATTTGCCCGCCCATCATGGCGTTCATGATTTGCGGGTTGCCGGGGTAGGGCACATGCACCGGGTCAATGCCCGCTTGCGCCTTGAGCAGCTCCATGCCCAGATGGGCCACCGTGCCCACGCCGGGCGAGCCATAGCTGAGCTTGTTGCCACTTTGCCGGGCATGGGCCAGCCATTGTGCGGGCGTAGCACCTGGCGCATCGGCGGGCGCTGCCAGCAGCAAAGGCGCAGTCCCGATCAGGCTGACTGGGGCCAGGTCTTTCAAGGGGTCATACGTCACCTTGGGGTTCAGGATGCGGGCGATTGTCATGTTGCCGTTGATCATCAGGCCCAGGGTGTGGCCATCTGTGGACTTGGCCACATGGTCGGCCGCGATGTTGCCACCTGCGCCCACCTTGTTTTCCACGATCACGGTCTGGCCCAGGGCCTTGCCCAAAGGCTCCGCCAGTGCGCGTGCCGTCAGGTCAGGGCTGGAGCCTGCTGGAAAGCCGACCACCAGCTTGAGGGTCTGGCTGGGCCAGTCGACAGCGGCTTGTGCCAAGGAACAGCCCAGGCCCAAGGCCAAGGCCCCAGCGCTCAAGAGCGATCGGCGGGAAAGAGGGGGCAGGGTGTGCAATTGCATCAAGGGATCTCCAGAACATCTCAACAGCTACCACTTTAGCGCAGAGCCAACAGGCCTCGTGCCAAGGCCGGCGGCTTGCCTGGGCATGCAAAAAAATACCCGGCCATGGCCGGGTACGGTGCTCGGGTACAAGCGCGCTTTAGGCGAATTCGACGAGCGCCTTTTTCATCTTCTTCATGGCCGCGACTTCGATCTGGCGGATGCGCTCGGCGCTCACGCCGTATTCGGCCGCCAGGTCGTGCAGCGTCATGCCGCCCGAGCCGTTGTCGTTGACCTTGAGCCAGCGCTCTTCCACGATGCGGCGGCTGCGTTCGTCCAAAGCGTTCAGCGCCGCTGCCAGACCATCGCTGGCCATCACATCGCGCTGGTGCGCTTCGATCATGGCGGTGGGCTCGTGGCTCGCATCGGCCAAGTAGGCAATGGGGCCAAAGGCTTGTTCGCCATCGTCCGATGGGGCCGGGTCCAGCAGCACATCGCCACCGGACATGCGCATTTCCATCTCGATGACTTCTTCGCGCTTGACGTTGAGGTCATGCGCCATCACATCGATCTGGTCGGGCGTCAGGGTGTCGCGGTGCGTGCCTTCCTCGGCTTCGGCCTTGAAGCCTTGCTTCATGGAGCGCAGGTTGAAAAACAGCTTGCGCTGGGCCTTGGTCGTGGCGACCTTGACCATGCGCCAGTTTTTCAGGATGTACTCGTGGATCTCGGCCTTGATCCAGTGCAGCGCGTAGCTGACCAGACGCACGCCTTGATCGGGGTCGAAGCGTTTGACCGCTTTCATCAGGCCGACGTTGCCTTCCTGGATCAGGTCGCCGTGGGGCAAGCCATAGCCCAGGTACTGGCGCGACACGGACACCACCAAGCGCAGGTGCGAGAGCACCAGCTTGCGGGCGGCTTCCAGGTCGTCGTTGGCCTTGAGTTGGCGGGCGGCTTCTTGCTCTTCCTCAAGGCTGAGCATGGGCATGCGGTTGACCGCAGAGATGTACGCGTCCAAATGACCCAGCGAGGGCACCACGGCCCAGGGATTGCTCAGTGTCATCGCGGTGGCCGGGGAAATGGTTTGAGTAGTCATACCAGAACTCCTTTCAATCCACCAATATTAGCACTCCCTGGGCTTGAGTGCTAATACCCTGAACACAGAAGCCGTGTGCAGGTGTAACAGGTAGGGCGTTCAGTTCTCGATCACCAGGCCAGCTCGGCCTTCGACCACCCGGCCCAGCACCGCCGCCTGGTCAAAGCCGTGGCGGGCGAAGGTGGCCAGGACCTCGGCCACGCTGTCCGGGCTGCAGGCCACCAGCAGGCCACCGCTGGTTTGCGGATCGGTCAACAGGGCCTGGTCGGGGGCCGCAAAGCCCGCAGGCAGCTGCACATCCTGGCCATAGCCGGCCCAGTTGCGGCCAGACGCACCCGTGACCATGCCTTGGGCGGCCAACTCGCGCACGCCGGCCAGCAGGGGCACATGGGGCCAGTCAATTTGGACCGTACAGCCGCTGCCACGGGCCATCTCCAGGGCATGGCCTGCCAGGCCAAAGCCGGTCACGTCGGTGAGTGCGTGCACACCCGGCAAGGCAGCCAGTTCGGGGCCCGCGGTGTTCAGCCGGGTGGTGGTGGCGATCATGCGGGCATAGCCCTCGGGGGGCAGGGCGTTCTTTTTCAGGGCGGCCGACAGCACACCGACCCCCAGGGGTTTGCCCAGCACCAGCACATCACCCGGCCGGGCGTCGGCGTTGCGCTTGATGCGGCTGGGGTGAACCAGGCCCAAGGCCACCAGGCCATAAATGGGCTCCACCGAGTCAATGGTGTGGCCGCCCGCGATCGGGATCCCTGCGGCTTGGCAGACGCTGGCACCGCCTTCAAGGATGCGGCCAATGGTCTGGGTGGACAACACATTCACCGGCATGCCCACCAGGGCCAGCGCCATGATGGGCGTGCCCCCCATGGCGTACACATCGCTGATGGCGTTGGTTGCGGCAATGCGGCCAAAGTCGAACGGGTCGTCCACGATGGGCATGAAAAAGTCGGTGGTCGCGATCAGGGCCTGCTCATCGTTGAGCTTGTAAACCGCCGCGTCGTCGGCCGTCTCGATGCCCACCAGCAATTCCTTGGGCAAGGGCATGGCATGTGTGCTTTTGAGGATGTCAGACAGCACGCCGGGTGCAATCTTGCAGCCGCAGCCGCCCCCGTGCGATAGGGAGGTCAAACGGGGTTCGGATCGGGTCTCGGTGGTGGTCATGGGTTCAGCTCAGCAGGGCCTGCGCGAATTCGCTGGCGTCAAAGGTTTCGAGGTCTTCCAGTTTTTCACCCACGCCGATGAAATACACCGGGATGGGCTTTTCGCGGGCGATGGCACACAAGACGCCGCCCTTGGCCGTGCCGTCCAGCTTGGTCACGATCAGGCCCGTCAGGCCCAGGGTGTCGTCAAAGGCCTTGACCTGGGCCAGCGCGTTTTGGCCGGTGTTGCCGTCAATCACCAGCAATACCTCATGCGGTGCAGTGGCCTCGGCTTTTTGCACCACGCGCTTGATCTTGCCCAGCTCTTGCATCAGGTGCAGCTGGGTGGGCAGGCGGCCTGCGGTGTCCACCAGGACCACGTCGCGGCCACGGGCGCGGCCTGCGGTCACGGCGTCAAAGCTCACGGCAGCAGGGTCGCCGCCTTCCTGGCTGACGATCTCTACCGTGTTGCGGTCGGCCCAGACGGCCAGCTGTTCACGCGCCGCCGCCCGGAAGGTGTCGGCTGCGGCCAGCAAGACGCTCAGGCCGTCATCGGCCAGGTGTTTGGTGAGCTTGCCAATCGAAGTCGTTTTGCCCGCCCCGTTGACCCCGGCGACCATGATCACCGTGGGATGGTGGGCGCCAATTTCCAGCGGCTTTTGCAAGACTTTCAGCAAATCGGCAATGGCCTCGGCCAGCAGGCCTTTGACCTGGGCGGGCTCGGTGGCCTTGGCCTCCTTGACGCGGCGCTTCAAGTCCTGCAATAGGTGTTCGGTCGCCTTGACGCCGGTATCGGCCATGAGCAAAGCGGTTTCGAGTTCTTCGTAAAGCTCGTCATCGATGCGCGTGCCCGTGAACACCGTGGCGATGTTGGAGCCGGTCTTGCGCAGGCCGTTTTTCAGGCGGTCCAGCCAGCCCTGGCGTGCGGGTGCGGCAGGCGCTGGCACCACCGCTGGCGTGCTGGCGCTGGCGGTGTTGTCGGGTGTGGGGGCGGATTTCGCCTGCTCTGGCGGGGATTTTTTGCGGAAGAAACTGAACATGGTGTGGATTTGAAGGATCATGCATTCTATGAAACCGAACTTTCTCTTGGGAATTTCCTGGCTGGCCGTGCTGGTGAGTGCGCCTTTGGCCACTTGGGCGCAGGCACCTGTTGCCGCCAAGGCCGCCTTGGCCACACCTGCCGCGCAAGTGCACACCTACACCCTGGCCAATGGCATGACTTTGTGGGTCAAACCCGACCGCCGAGCACCCACAGCTGTGCACATGGTCTGGGTGCGGGTGGGCTCCATGGACGAGGTGGACGGCACCAGTGGCGTGGCCCATGTGCTGGAGCACATGCTTTTCAAAGGCACGCCCACGTTGCCCGCCGGAGAGTTCTCGCGCCGCGTGGCGGCACTGGGCGGGCGCGAAAACGCCTTCACCTCCAAGGACTACACGGGCTACTACCAGCAGATCCCCTCGCACCAGCTGGAGGCGGTGATGCGGCTGGAGTCGGACCGCTTTGCCAACAACCAGTGGCCCGATGCGGAATTTGCCAAAGAGCTGGCGGTGGTCAAGGAAGAGCGCCGCTTGCGCACCGAAGACAACCCCCGGGCCTTGCTGCACGAAATGCTCGCAGCCACTTCTTTGACCGCTTCTCCTTATCGCCGCCCCATCGTGGGCTGGATGAGCGATCTGGACGCCATGACGGCGCAAGACGCGCGCGATTTTTACCGCCGCTGGTACGTGCCGGGCAATGCGGTGGTGGTGGTGGCGGGGGACGTGGACCCTGTGCAGGTCAAAGCCCTGGCCGAGCAGTATTACGGCGCGATCCCCTCGCGCGGCGTGGCCGATCGCAAGCCCCAGCAAGAGCCTGCCCAGCAAGGGCTGCGCCGCTTGGAGTTCAAGGCCCCCGCCGAGCAGTCTTATGTGGCGCTGGCCTTCAAAGTGCCCCGCCTGGCCAGTTTGCAGCCTTCGCCAGAGCACGACGATGCGCTGGCCCTGACCGTGCTGGCCGCGGTGCTGGACGGCTACAGCGGTGCTCGGCTCGAGCGCGCCCTGACCCAGGGTGAGCAGCGCCTGGCCGACAGCGTGGGCGCACACAACGGCTTGATGGGGCGAGGCCCGCAGTTCTTCTATTTGGAAGGGGTGCCCGCCAAAGGCCAGACCACCGAGGCCCTGGAAGCCGCCTTGCGTGCCCAAGTGCAAAAAGTGGCGTCAGAGGGGGTGATCGAAAGCGAGCTGCAACGCGTGAAGACCCAGTGGGTCGCCAGCGAAATCTACAAACTCGACTCGGTCTTCAACCAGGCCCGCGAACTGGGTGTGGCCTGGACGCTGGGTTTGCCGCCCGATCATGGCGCACAACTGATGGCCCGGCTGCGCCAGGTCACTGCCGCGCAAGTGCAGGCGGTGGCGCAGAAGTATTTTGGCGATGACAGCCTCACCGTGGCGGTTTTGCGTCCACAGCCCCTGTCGGGACAAGCCCAACGCAAACCCGCAGCCGGGGCGCGGCACTGAAGGGTTTGGTCATGAAAGTCAACAACATGTTTCGTCAAATGGGTGTGTGTGCTGCTTTGCTGGTGGCCACTTGGGCGCAAGCGGCCTTGCCGATCCAGCACTGGACCCAGCCCAGCGGTGCCCGCGTGTACTTGGTGGAAAGTCATGCCATCCCGATGGTCGATGTGCAAATCGATCTGGACGCAGGCAGTCGGCGCGATCCGGCCGCGCAGGCGGGTCTGGCCTCGGTCATGGCCGGACAAATGGCCAGCGGCCTGCGCGCCGACCCCAAAGGCGCAGGCCCGTATGCCAAGGCCATGGATGAAAACCAGCTGGGTGAAGCCTGGGCCGATCTGGGCGCCAGCTTTGGCGCCGGGGCCAGCGCAGACCGCTTGAGTTTTTCGCTGCGCAGCCTGAGCTATCCAGACTTGCTGGACAAGGCGGTGGCCTTGGCCGCGCGCCAAATGGCGCATCCGGCGTTTCCCGAGGTCATCTGGGCGCGTGACCGCGAACGCCTGTCGGCCGCCATCCGTGAGTCTTTGACGCAACCGGGCACGGTGGTGCAAAACACCTACGCTTCGGCCGTCTACGGCGGCCACCCCTATGGGTACAAAACCACGCCCGAATCCTTGTCGCGCATGGGTGCCGCTGACCTGAAAGCCTTGCATACCCAGGCTTTGCGCACCTGCAATGCCTCGGTCAGTGTGGTCGGCGATCTGTCGCGTGCCCAGGCCGATGCGCTGGTCAAGCGTTTGCTGGCCTTGTGGCCTGCCACGTCGGTTTGTCAGGCCATGCCGCCAGTGGCCGAAGTCCAGCCCCTGCAGGCCGCACAAGCCGTGAACCTGCCCTTTGACTCGGCACAGGCCCATGTGCTGATGGGCCAGCCGGGTTACAAGCGCAATGACCCTGACTTTTTCCCTTTGCTGGTGGGCAACCACATTCTGGGTGGTGGTGGCTTTGTGTCGCGTTTGACCGAGCAGGTGCGTGAAAAGCGGGGCTTGAGCTACAGCGTCTACAGCTATTTCGCGCCGGGGCTGCATGCGGGGGCCTTCACCGTGGGCTTGCAAACCCGCCCTGACCAAGCCGCGCAGGCCACGGCGGTGGCACAAGAGGTGGTGCGCACTTTCGTCCAGGACGGCCCCACCGAAGCCGAGTTGCAGGCGGCCAAGTCCAACCTGATCGGCGGCTTTGCCCTGCGCATCGACAGCAACCGCAAGCTGCTCGACAACGTGGCCAACATCGCCTGGAACCGTCTGCCCCTGAACTACCTGGACAACTGGACCGCGCAGGTCGAACGCGTGCGCGTGGACGATGTGCGCCGCGCCATGGCCCGGGTGTTGCAACCCGAGCGCATGGTCACGGTGGTGCTTGGCGCGCAGCCCTGAGACAGATCGTCAAATGTGCGCCGCAAAAGCGGGCACATGGCGCATGTGCAGCGTCAGGCCCAGCGCGGCCATGTGGTTGTCGTTGCGCCCCAGGATGCTCTGCGCCAATGGCAGGAATGCCTGCTCTTCCAGCTTCGCGTGGCTTTGGTAGCGCTGCACCATGGCATCGAGCGCGGCCACGTCCAGTGTGGTGTCTTGCCCCTTGGACACCTTGCGCAAGCCGGGCTCCAGGGACTCCCAAAGCTTTTCCAGACTGCGGTGGTCTTGCGTTAGCTGTTCGATCAGCGTGTCCACCTTCATGCGTTCTGCACCGGCCTGTGCGCTGGCCCGCACGGCAGGAAACAGGTCTTTTTCTTCTTCGCTGTGGTGGGTGTACATGCCGGTGCTGAAAAAGGCCAGTGATTGATCGGCGATCTTGCGTGCCTGTGCGGCAGGCCCGAGCAGGGCAGGCAAATCACCCATGCGCGCGAGCTGCGCAAAGATGCCCACATGGCAGTTCGAAAAATGGCTGATCGGGCTTGTTGTGTCATCGTTGTGCATCGTGTTCTCCATGTCATGCAAGTCGGCGTGCTTTCACTGTAGGCAGCACTTGCGCTGGCGCCAAGCGCGATGTGCAATTTGTTTGACGCAAGTCATGCGGACTTTGGCCATCCGTGGGGTTCAGTGGAGGGTGTGCAACACACATGCCGTTACAACTGGCCCGGTACTTTCGTCATCAGACCGCAAACGGGCCGCGTTGTAGTTGCAAGCCCAGCAAGGTGCTGGACTGAAAACTGAAAGAAGGACTCTTCTCATGAACAAGCTGCTCGCCACCCTGATCGCCGGTTTCTTCGCTGCCGGTGCGTTTGCCCAAGCTCCCGCCGCATCTGCGACAGCTGCTGTTGCCGCAGCCCCTGCTGCTGCAGCGACTGCCAAAGTCGAAGCCAAGGATGCCAAGGCGGAAGCCAAAGCCCAGGCCAAAGCTGTGAAAGCGGAAAAGAAAGCGGCCCACAAAGCCGAAGTGAAAGCGGCACACACATCCGCTGATACCAAAGTGGCACCTGCCGCAGAAAAAACGGCCGACAAAGCCGCTGCCAAAGTGGATGCCAAGATGCCTCAAGGCAAGTGATGCCCGGTGGCCGGACGGTTTGTCCGGCCTGCGGTTCACCCACAAGAAGCCAGCACCCGTCCTGGCTTCTTTGTTTGGGGGGTGCCGTTTGGGCATGCCCAAGTGACGCAAGGGCTGCAGGCGGGCCTTTACACTTGGCCGCATGCGTTCATCCAAAGTTTCTTCTGCACCGCGTCAAGCTGCGCGTGCGCCCGCAGCCCCTGCTGCCCCCACGGGAAAACCCAAAGGCCATGCCACACACGAGGTGCGCATCATCGGCGGCCAGTGGCGCCGCACGCGCCTCAAAGTCATCGATAAACCGGGTCTGCGCCCCACGCCTGACCGTGTGCGCGAAACCCTGTTCAACTGGCTGGGGCAGGACCTGGCCGGTTGGCGTTGTGTGGACGCGTTTGCAGGCACAGGCGCTTTGGGGCTGGAGGCCGCATCGCGTGGTGCGTCGCACGTCCTGATGCTCGAGCAAGACCCTGTGCTGGTGAGCGCCTTGCAAGCCCATGTGCTGCGCTTGCAGGCGGGCATGGTCCATGTGCAGCGCGGCGATGCCATCGCGGCATTGCAACGCCTGCCCGCAGGCAGCGTGGATCTGGTGTTCATCGACCCGCCGTTTGACGGCCCCTGGTTCGAGTCCGCGCTCAAGGCGGCCGCAGCCGCGGTGCCGCTGGGCGGCTGGGTGTACCTGGAAGCGCCCGTGGCCTGGACCGACGAGGCGCTTGGTGTTTGGGGTCTGAAGCTGGAGCGTCACCTGAAGGCCGGTGCCGTGCACGCCCATTTGCTGCAGCGCACGGCATAAACGCACTGCATAATTTGTGCAGACTGAACCGAGGACTCCACCATGAAACACCCCGTGATCGCTGTTTACTCCGGCACCTTTGACCCGTTGACGCTGGGCCATGAGGACGTGGTGCGCCGTGCGGCCCAATTGTTCGATCAAGTCATCATCGCGGTGGCCACTGCGCACCACAAGAAAACCCTGTTCAGCCTGGACGAGCGCCTGCACCTGGCGCAGTCGGCCTTGCACGATTGCGCCAATGTGAAGGCGGTGCCTTTTGATGGCTTGATCGTGGACTTTGTGCGCGCCCAAAAGGCGCAAGTGATCGTGCGCGGTCTGCGCTCGGTGACCGACTACGACTACGAAACCCAGATGTCGGGCATGAACCGCCACTTGGCGCCCGCTGTGGATACCGTGTTCTTGCACACCAGCGCGAACGTGCAACACATCAGCAGCACTTTGGTGCGCGAGATCGCCAAGCTCGGCGGTGATGTGTCGGGCCTGGTCTCTGCGCCTGTGCTCAACGCGCTGGAGTTCAAGCTCTCCAGCGCGGACTGATTTCAGCCCTCGGCGCCTTCCACCAGAAAGCGCACCCGCTTTTGGCCTTGCCACTCATCGGCATCGAGCCGGTAGGCCAGCTTCACTTTCGAGGGCAAAGGCTCGGTGCGGCCAAACCAGATGCCGTCCACCGGCTGACCTTGGTGCTTCATCTTGAGCGACAGGTGTTTCTCGCCCACCAGGCGCTGCGAGATGATCTCGATCTCTTCGCAAAAAACGGGCGGCGCAAAGCCTTGGCCCCAGACTTCGTGGTGCAGCATGTCCACCAGATCGACCCGGCGGTATTCGGCGGGCAATGGCCCATCGGTTTCCAGGCGGCGCTGCAGCGTGGCGGCGTCCAGCCATTCCATGGCCACTTGGTTGAGCGTTTCTTCGAACACATCGAGGTGTTCTTCGGCCACCGTGCAGCCCGCCGCCATGGCATGACCGCCAAAGCGCAGCAGCACGCCCGGGGCGCGTTTGGCCACCAGGTCGAGCGCGTCGCGCAAATGAAAGCCCGCAATCGAGCGGCCCGATCCCTTGAGTTCATGCTCCTTGCCCGGGGCGCTGCTGGCCGCAAACACAAAGGTGGGCCGGTGCAGCTTGTCCTTGATGCGCGAGGCCACGATGCCCACCACGCCTTCGTGAAAATCCGGGTCGAACACGCAAATGGCGGGCGGCGGCTCGTCGCCCTCGTCAAACAGCGATTCGGCCATCTCCATCGCCATCTCGCGCATGTCGCCTTCGATCACGCGGCGTTCGCGGTTGATCGCGTCCAGCTGTTTGGCCAGCTCGTCGGCGCGGCCCGCGTCGTCGGTCAGCAGGCATTCGATGCCCAGCGTCATGTCGGCCAGGCGACCTGCGGCGTTGATGCGCGGGCCTAAGGCAAAGCCAAAGTCAAAGGTCGTGGCCTTGGCGGTTTCACGGCCTGCCGCACGCATGAGCGCCCCCATGCCGGGCGGCAGGGCGCCCGCCCGCACGCGGCGGAGGCCCTGGGCCACCAGACGGCGGTTGTTGGGGTCGAGCTTGACCACGTCGGCCACGGTGCCCAAAGCCACCAGCGGCAGCAGGGCGTCCAGGCGCGGTTGCTTGCTTGCATCAAATACGCCGCGCTGGCGCAGCTCGGCCCGCAGGGCCAGCAGCACGTAAAACATCACGCCCACACCGGCGATGGATTTGCTGACAAAGCTGCAGCCGGGCTGATTGGGGTTGACGATGACTTCGGCGGCAGGCAGTTCGCTGCCGGGCAAATGGTGGTCGGTCACCAGCACCTGCAAGCCCAGGGCTTGCGCCGCCTGCACGCCGGCCACGCTGGCGATGCCGTTGTCCACGGTGATCAGCACGTCGGCTCCTTGGGCGTGCACACGCTGGGCAATCGGGGGCGTGAGGCCGTAGCCATCGACCACCCGGTCGGGCACCAGATAACTCACGTTTTGCGCACCCAGCATGCGCAGGCCGCGCACGGCCACGGCGCAGGCGGTGGCACCATCGCAGTCGTAATCGGCCACGATGCACAGGCGCTTGTTTTGCGCCATGGCGTCGGCCAACAACTGGGCCGCTGCCTGCGTGCCCAACATGCCTGCCGGGGGCAACAGCAGGTTCAGCGCGTCGTCAAGTTCGTCTTTGGACTGCACGCCACGGGCGGCGTACAGGCGGGCCAGCAGCGGGTGGATGCCCGCTTGTTCCAGTGCCCAGGCACTGCGGGGGGGCACATCTCGGGTGAGCAAATTCATGGGGTGATCAGGGCTTGCAAGGCTGCATGGGCAGGGGTTTTGCGGAATGGGCGCAGGAGGCGCTGGTGCCATGCCTGAGGCTTGGCTTCGTAGGTGTGCGCGGCATGTTCACTGCACAGGGTCAGTCGCAGTGCGCCATGGCTTTGCAGTTGCGTCAAGGCAGCAGCCAGCACGGTAGCGTCCAGTTCTTGCCAGGCCGCTTGCCAGGCTTGCGCGTGTCCTTGCAGTGCCGCCGCGCGCAGGCCATCGGCCAGCAAGGCGGGTGCGGCTGTTGGGGTCTGGGCGGGCAACACACCCGCGCCATGCAGCCAGAAGGAATTGACGGTCGGCTGGCGGCGGGCTTCGCGCGCATCGTTGACCGGGTGGTTGTACAGCAGCATCTGCATTTCGCTTTGCAGGCGGCGCAAGGGGCGGGCTGCAGCCGATTCGGGCATCCAGTGTTTGACGTTGGCGCCGATCACCCGGTCCAGCGAAGCGGTGGGCAAGTCGGCCAGCATGTCGCCCTGGGCGTGCCAGGTCAGGGCGCTGTGCCAGGTCACCTGCAGGCCGTCTTCTTTTAAGAATGGTTGCATGGCTTGCAGCAGTTGCTGGGATTCTTCATCGCTCAGCTGCAAGCGTGCCGGGTCGTGCATGAGCACCTGGTCCATGCCCACTTGCCAGTGGCAGGGGGTGATCCAGGCTTGTGGCTGGGGGCTGGCCTGGCCCGCTTGTGTTTGTGACCAAGCCGCCCAGGGCAGGGCAGGCGTCAGATCCCAGCCCAAAGCTAGGGCCAGGGCGCGTTCGTGCGGCAAGTGGGGCTCGGCGGCACCTTCTGCATCGTGTTCGCGCTGTGTGCACACCAGCTGGCCCAGCAAGGTCTGCAGCCTGGGCAATGACAAACCCGACAAAACGTCCGGGGCGGCCAAGGCCTGGCTGGCGGCATAGGGAATGATCAGGTGCATGGGCGGTGATTGTCGCAGGCCCATGCCCGTGCTTGCCGGGCCAAGGGCTTGGCCGATTCGTCACAATAGGGACTTATGTCTTTTTTCAAAAATATCCCCTACGAACTCGTGCTGGGTTGGCGCTACACGCGTGCGGGCCGCGCCACGCGGCGCAACGGGTTCATTTCCTTCATCTCGGGCGTGTCCATGTTGGGCATTGCGCTGGGGGTGGCGGCGCTCATCATCGTGTTGAGTGTGATGAACGGCTTTCAAAAAGAGGTGCGTGACCGCATGTTGGGCGTCGTTTCGCACATCGAGGTGTACGCCGCCGATGGCGGTGCCGTGCAGGATCTGCCTGCGCTGCTGGCCAAGCTCAAAGCGCATCCCCAGGTGGTGGGCGCGGCGCCTTTCATCACGGCGCAGGCCTTGCTGGCGCGTGGCGAAGACATGAAAGGCGTGCTGGTGCGTGGCATCGATCCGGCTTTGGAGCCCGAAGTGACCGACATGGCCTCGGACGCACAACGCGCCAGCCTGATGCGCTTGCTGCCCGGTCAGTTTGGCATGGTGCTGGGCGCAGACTTGGCGCAAAGCCTGGGGGTGCAACTGGGCGATCCGGTCACCTTGGTCTCGCCCTCGGGTCAGGTGACCCCGGCTGGGGTGGTGCCGCGCATGAAACAAATGCAGGTGGTCGGGGCCTTCCATTCCGGGCATTACGAATACGATTCCACGCTGGCCATGATGCACGTGGAGGACGCGGCCCGCATGTTCCGTTTGGAGGGACCCACGGGCATTCGCCTCAAGCTCAAGGACTTGCACGAGGCCCGTGGGGTGGCGCGTGATTTGCAACTGCAACTGGGTGCCAGCTTTTGGGTGCGCGACTGGACGCAGCAAAACAAGACCTGGTTTGCCGCAGTGCAGGTGGAAAAACGCATGATGTTCATCATCCTCACCCTCATCGTGGCGGTGGCCGCGTTCAACCTGGTCAGCACGCTGGTGATGACGGTGACCGACAAGCGCGCCGACATCGCCATCTTGCGTACGCTGGGGGCCAGCCCGCGCAGCATCATGGGCATTTTTGTGGTGCAAGGCGCCACGGTGGGCGTGATCGGCACGCTCAGTGGTTTGCTTTTGGGTCTGCTGGTGGCCTTCAACATCGATGTGATCGTGCCCGCGCTGGAAAAGCTGTTCAATGCCAGCTTCTTGCCGCGCGATATTTACCTCATCAGCCGCATGCCCAGCGAGCCGTTGGCCAGCGACATTGTGCCGATCGCGGTGATCTCTTTGGTGCTGGCTTTTGTGGCCACGCTCTACCCCAGCTGGCGTGCCAGTCAGGTGAACCCGGCGGAGGCGCTGCGTTATGAATGAAACATGGACCCCCACGCTCCCCGCTGCGCGTGGTTCGCTGCCCCCCGAGGGGGCGCATTTCGCCTTGGGGCGGCCCGGCGGCGAAACTGTCTTAAAAGCCCAAGGCCTGACCAAGCGTTTCACCGAAGGCCGCCTGGATGTGACCGTGCTGCAGGGCGTGGACCTGGAAGTCCACGCCGGGCAAACGCTGGCGATTGTGGGCGCTTCGGGCTCGGGCAAGAGCACGCTCTTGCATTTGCTGGGCGGTCTGGATGCGCCCACGCAAGGCAGCGTGCAGCTGCAAGGCCAATTGCTCTCGGCGCTCAGCGCTGCCGAGCAAGGCCAGTGGCGCAACCGTTACTTGGGTTTTGTTTACCAGTTCCATCACCTCTTGCCCGAGTTCAGCGCGCTGGACAACGTGGCCATGCCGCTGTGGATCCGCAGGCAGGACCGCGCCGAAGCGGCCGCCGTAGCGGCGCAGTGGCTGGCGCGTGTGGGCCTGGCCGAGCGCTTGCACCACCGGCCTGCCGAGCTGTCGGGCGGCGAGCGCCAGCGCGTGGCCCTGGCCCGTGCTTTGGTCAATGACCCGGCCTGTGTGTTGGCCGACGAGCCGACCGGCAACCTGGACCGCGAGACGGCCGATGGCGTGTTCGCCCTGATGCTGCAACTGGCCCGCGAGCGCGGCACGGCTTTTGTGGTGGTCACGCACGATAGCGCTTTGGCCGCGCGCTGTGACCGGCAGTTGCACCTGGTCAAAGGCGTGTTGCAGCCCGCTGTTTGAGCTGCGATGTGGATCGACACCCATTGCCATCTGGATGCGGCGGAGTTTGATGCCGACCGCGATGCGGTCAGAGCCCATGCCCGTGCACAAGGGGTGTCCTTGTGTGTGATCCCGGCGGTGGAGCGTGCGCATTGGGCCGGTGTGGCGCAATTGGCGCAGCGCCATGGCGATGCTTATGCCCTGGGCATCCACCCCTTGTATGTGCCGCAGGCCAGTGACGACGATGTGCTGGCGCTGGACGCGGCCTTGAGCGAGCGTCAGGGCGACCCGCGTCTGGTGGCGGTGGGCGAAATCGGGCTGGATTTTTTTGTGCCCGCCTTGTGCGAGCCGACCATGCGCGAGCGGCAATGGCTGTTCTACACCGCCCAGCTGAAGCTGGCGCAGAAACACCACTTGCCCGTGATTTTGCATGTGCGCCGATCGGCCGATCTGTTGCTCAAGGGTCTGCGCCAACACCCGGTGGGATCGGGCATGGCGCACGCCTTCAATGGCAGTGCGCAGCAGGCCCAGAACTTTGTGGACATGGGCTTTGCGCTGGGCTTTGGCGGTGCGCTCAGCTACGAGCGGGCTTTGCAATTGCGCCGCCTGGCGCGTGAGCTGCCTTTGGAGGCGCTGGTGTTGGAGACCGATGCGCCCGACATGCCGCCGCATTGGCTTTACCAGACCGCCGAGCAGCGGGCACAGGGCCAAGCGCAAGGCCGCAACAGCCCCGCCGAGTTGCCCCGCATTGCGCAGGTGCTGGCCGATGTGCGGGGTGTGTCGCTGGACGCATTGGCGCAGGCCAGCACGCGCAACGCACAACGCGTGCTGCCCAAGCTCTTGCCTTTGTGCGAGGCCATGCCATGACGGCCTTGGCATCCCCAGCCCATGCCAACCGTTTGCAGGGCCTGGCCCCTTTGGTCCATCCCGACATCCGGGTGCTGGTGCTGGGCAGTTTCCCCAGCGTGAAGTCCTTGCAGTCGCAGCAGTATTACGCTCACCCGCAAAACCATTTCTGGCGCATCATGCGCGCCCTGTGGCCCGATGCCGCCTGGCCAGCTGACGGCGATTACGCCCAGCGTTGCCAGTGTTTGCTGGCGCAAGGCGTGGGCGTGTGGGATGTCTATGCGCACTGCGAGCGCGAAGGCAGCCTGGACAGTGCGATCCGGCATGCCCAATTGAACGATTTCCCAGGCCTGTTGCAGCGCTGCCCTCAGTTGTGCGGCATCTTGTACAACGGCGGCGAGAGCTTTCGGCATGCCAAAGCGCTCAAAAAAGCACTCCAAGACGCCGCTTGCGGCGAGCGTGTGCAGCTTCATCGCCTACCATCGACCAGTCCGGCCAATGCGTCGTGGACTTTTGAACAAAAACTCAGCGCCTGGCAGGCGGTGATGAACACCCATGGAATGTTGGCATGAGCCGAAAAAAAGCAATCGAACTGCCCGAAGTCAATTTCTCTGAAGACGGCGAAATCCGTTACCTGCATCTGGGCACCGAGTGGATTCAGGGTTCCATGTTCCTCGACCGGCCTTATGACATCGAGCTGGAATATGTGCAGCGCATGTTCGGCTGGTTGCTGTTTTTCCCGCATGACGAGGTCAAAGGCGCGCACGCCATGCAGCTAGGACTGGGCGCAGGCACGATCACCAAGTTTTGCTACAAGAAACTCAAGATGACCTGCACGGCCATCGAGCTCAATCCGGGGGTTTTGCATGCCTGTCGCGGCTGGTTCCGCCTGCCGCCCGACGATGAACGCCTGCGCGTGGTGCTGGCCGATGCGGCCCTCGAAATCCAGTCCGACGAATGGCGTTGCACGGTCGATGCCCTGCAGGTGGATCTGTACGACGAGCATGCAGCAGCCCCTGTGCTGGACACGCCCGATTTTTACCGCCACTGCCGCGATCTGCTCAGCCCGCAAGGCGTGATGACGGTGAACCTGTTTGGTCGCTCATCCAGTTACCCGGCCAGCGTCGAGAAGATTTGCGCCGCCTTTGGCGAAGACGCGGTCTGGGCTTTCAAGCCCACGCGCGAGGGCAATGCCATCGTGCTGGCCCAGCGCACCAGCAGCCGACCCAAGCGCGAAGACTTGCTGGCAGCGGCCGAGCGCATTCAGGACAAGTGGGGCTTGCCTGCGCCCAAATGGCTCAGGGTATTCAAACCCTTGACCAAATGAAGCCTGCGGCGCACGCCTGTGGTGCGCCAAGCCGCATGGAATAAGGGTAAACCATGTGTTTGTCCTTCGCGGGACATAGGTGTAACCCACATCGACCCGGGGGGTATCTTCACGCAGAATCGTGCCAACTCAATCAGAGGAGATATCTCGTGAAAATCAAGAGTCAAAAAGACTTTTTCTCAGGGCTCATGTTCACCGTGGTCGGTGCATCATTTGCCTATGGCGCGACCAACTACAGCATTGGTTCCGGGGGCCGCATGGGCCCTGGTTACTTCCCGCTGCTGTTGGGCGTGATCCTGGCCATCCTGGGCAGTGCCATCATGTTCAAAGCCCTGGTCGTTGAAACCCAGGACGGCGAGAAGATTGGACAATGGGCCTGGAAGCCCTTGTTTTTCATCATTGCAGCCAACTTGCTGTTCGGCATTTTGCTGGGCGGTTTGCCCAGTGTGGGTATTCCGGCCATGGGCCTGGTCGCTGCCATCTTTGGCGTGACCATTGTCTCCAGCCTGGCGGGTGACACCTTCAACCTCAAAGAAGTGCTGATCCTGTCCGTGGTGTTGTCGATTGGCAGTTACCTGGCGTTCATCATGCTGCTGAAACTGCAGTTCCCTGTGTGGCCAACCTTCATCGTCGGCTGAGGAGTTATTCATGACCGATCTGATCAATAACCTGTCCCTCGGTTTTGGGGTGGCGTTCACCTTCCAGAACCTGATTTATGCGTTCATCGGCTGCTTGCTGGGCACCTTGATTGGTGTGTTGCCAGGCATTGGCCCTGTGGCCACGATTGCCATGCTGTTGCCTGCGACCTACGCGCTGCCCCCCGTGGCTGCGCTGATCATGCTGGCCGGTATTTATTACGGCGCCCAGTATGGCGGTTCTACCACCGCGATCTTGGTCAACTTGCCTGGCGAATCTTCGTCGGTGGTGACTGTGATCGACGGCTACCAGATGGCCCGCAAAGGCCGTGCAGGTCCGGCCCTGGCCGCTGCGGGTCTGGGCTCGTTTTTTGCCGGTTGCGTGGGCACCTTGATCCTGGCCGCATTCGCTGCGCCCTTGACCGAAGTGGCTTTCAAGTTCGGCCCTGCTGAATATTTCTCGCTCATGATCTTGGGCTTGATCGGTGCGGTGGTGCTGGCTTCGGGCTCCTTGCTCAAGGCCGTGGCCATGATCGTGCTGGGCCTGTTGATGGGTCTGGTTGGTACCGACGTGAACTCGGGTGTGGCGCGTTTCAGCTTCGACATTCCTGAGCTGACCGATGGCATTGGCTTCATCGTGATCGCCATGGGTGTGTTCGGCTACGGTGAGATCATCTCCAACCTGTCGCAAAAAGAAGAAGACCGCGAAGTCTTCACCGGCAAGGTGCAGGGTCTGATGCCCACGGCAGAAGACTTCAAGAACATGGTGCCTGCCGTGTTGCGCGGCACGGCCATTGGCTCCATCCTGGGCATCTTGCCCGGTGGCGGTGCCTTGTTGGCAGCGTTTGCGGCCTACACCATCGAGAAGAAAACCAAGCTGAAAAAAGGCGAAGTGCCTTTCGGCCAGGGCAACATCCGCGGTGTGGCAGCGCCCGAGTCGGCCAACAACGCTGGTTCGCAGACGTCCTTTATTCCTTTGCTGACTTTGGGCATCCCGCCCAATGCAGTGATGGCCTTGATGGTCGGTGCGATGACCATCCACAACATCCAGCCTGGCCCCCAGGTGATGACCAGCAACCCCGAGCTGTTCTGGGGCCTGATCGCCTCCATGTGGATCGGTAACCTGATGCTGGTGATCCTGAACCTGCCCTTGATCGGCATGTGGATCAAGCTGCTCACGGTGCCATACCGCTGGTTGTTCCCGGCCATCGTGCTGTTCTGTGCCATCGGTGTGTACTCGACCAACAACAACACCTTCGACATCTGGATGGTGGCCATGTTTGGCGTGATCGGCTACACCTTCATCAAGCTGGGTGTGGAGCCTGCACCGCTGCTGCTGGGTTTCATTTTGGGTCCGATGATGGAAGAAAACCTGCGCCGCGCCATGTTGCTCTCGCGTGGTGACTGGAGCGTGTTCGTGACCCGTCCCCTGTCGGCCAGCTTGTTGGCAGCTGCCCTGGTCTTGCTGATCATCGTGCTCTTGCCCGCTGTGAAGTCCAAGCGCGAAGAAGCTTTCGTCGAAGAGTGACGAGCGCTTTGACCTGAACAAACGGCCTCCCTGTGAGGCCGTTTTTCATGAGGCGTGCCAGGAGTCACCTGCGGGTGTACCGGGTCTTGCCGCGTCTGACAAAATCAAGGCCTCTTCAGCATTGCTGACATCGACAGTTTGAATCAGGAAATGCCATGCAAAGACGACAACTGATGGCCACCTTGTGGCTCGCTGGCTGTGCATGGGGCATGGCCCCGCAGGTGCAGGCGCAAGCCCCGCATTACCCCACCAAGCCCGTGCGTTTGATCGTGCCTTTTCCGGCTGGCGGCGCCACCGATTTGTTCGCCCGCACCTTGTCGCAAAAACTCGGTGAAAAACTCGGCCAATCTCTCGTGGTGGAAAACCGGCCCGGCGCGGGCGGCACCTTGGGCTCGGACCTGGCGGCCAAAGCCAGCCCGGATGGCTACACCTTGCTCTTGGCCACTTCCAGCACGCATTCGATCGGTCCCAACCTCAACCCGCGCATGCCCTATGACGCGGTGAAAGACTTCACGCCGATCAGCCGGGTGGGCAACGCGCCCAGCATCATGCTGGTGCCCAACAGTTCTCCGGCCAAGACCGTCAAGGAATGGATCGATTACGCCAAAAAGAACCCCGGTCGCCTGAACTACGCTTCGAGCGGCAACGGCACCATCGTGCAGTTGACGGCCGAGCTGTTCAAGGCGCAGGCCGATCTGTTTGTGGTGCACATCCCCTACAAGGGCACGGCGCTGGCCATTCCCGATTTGGTCAGCGGCAAGGTCGATGTGCTGTTTGACAGCTTGCCCACCGGTTTGCCGCATGTGCGCGATGGGCGTTTGCGTGCATTGGGTGTGACCACGCTCAAGGCCACCCCGCTGGCACCTGGCGTGCCGCCGATTGCCGATGTCTTGCCTGGCTACGAATCCAACACCTGGTTTGGCCTGTTTGGCCCCAAGGGCTTGCCTGCCGATGTGGTCAGTCGCGTGAACACCGCGGCCAATCAGGTGCTGCAAGACCCCGAGGTCATCGACAAGCTGCAACGCCTGGGCATCGAGTCTGTGGGTGGCACGCCTGCGCAATTCACCGCCATGCTGGCCAAAGAGTCGGCCAAATGGAAAAAAATCATCAGTGAACGCAAGATCACGCTGGACTGACATGCAATTTCAAAACCAATACCCCTACACCAGCACCCGCTTGCCGCTGTTTGCGCGCAACATCGTGTCCACCTCGCACCCATTGGCCGCGCAAGCGGGCCTGCGCATGATGCTCAAGGGGGGCAATGCGGTCGACGCCGCCATCGCCGCTGCTGCGGTGATCACCCTGACCGAGCCCGTGAGCTGCGGCTTGGGCTCGGACGCCTTTGCCATTTTGTGGGACGGCAAAGCGCTGCACGGTCTGAACTCGTCCGGTCCGGCCCCGGCCACCTGGACACCCGAATATTTCCACCGTAAATACGGCGCCGATGCGGCCACGCCACCCAAGCGCGGCTTTGACTCGGTCACCGTGCCCGGTGCGGTGGCCAGCTGGGTCGCATTGAGCGATCGCTTTGGCAAGCTGCCCTTTGCCGATTTGCTGGAGCCAGCCATCGACGTGGCCGAGCGCGGGTATTTGATGCCTGTGGTGGTGCAGCAAAAGTGGGCGGCGGCCACGCCCGAGCTGCAGTCGCTGCCCGGCTTTGCGCAGAGCTTTTTGCCTTGGGGCCGTGCGCCCGAGGTGGGCGAGCTGTTTCAGTTCAAAAACGCGGCGCGAGGCCTCAAAGCCATTGCGGCCACCAAGGGCCAGGCCCTGTATGGCGGCGAGATCGCCGAAGCGATTGAAAAGTTCGCCAAAGAAAACGGCGGCAGCATCACCGCCAAAGACCTGGCCGACTTCAAGCCCGAATGGGTCAAGCCGATTGCGCAAGACTACCGGGGTTACACCCTGCATGAGATCCCGCCCAACGGGCAGGGCATCGCCGCGTTGATCGCCTTGGGCATCTTGTCGAACTTTGACCTGGCCAGCCACGCGGTGGACGGTGTGGATTCGCAGCACCTGCAGATCGAAGCCATGAAGCTGGCCTTTGCCGATGTGTACCGCTATGTGGCCGATCCACGCTACATGGAAGTCACGCCCGAGCAGATGCTCGACCCGGCCTATCTGGCCAGCCGCGCCAAGCTCATTGACCTGAAAAAAGCGCAAAACTTCCAGGCGGGCAACCCGGTCAAGGGCGGCACGATTTACCTGACGGCGGCCGACGAAAACGGCATGATGGTCAGCTTCATCCAGAGCAACTACATGGGCTTTGGCTCGGGCGTGGTGGAGCCGACTTATGGCATCAGCCTGCAAAACCGGGGGCATGGTTTCAGCACCAACCCGAAGGGCGCCAATACCGCCAACCTGGTCGCGCCGGGCAAGCGGCCCTTCCAGACCATCATCCCGGCCTTTCTGACCAAAGACGGCCAACCCGTCATGAGCTACGGCGTGATGGGCGGCAACATGCAGCCCCAAGGCCACATGCAGACCCTGGTGCGCATGCTCGACTACCAGCAGAACCCGCAAGCCGCTTGCGATGCACCGCGCTGGCGCTACAACACCGGCATGAACATCAACGTGGAAGCCGCCATGAACGCCCAGACGGTGCAGGGCCTCATCGCCCGTGGCCACGAGCTGGACATCATCAACGACTCGTACCAGGACTTTGGCGCAGGCCAGTTCATCTGGCGCATGGGCGATCCGGGGGTGGAAGGCTACATGGCCGCCAGCGACCCGCGCCGTGACGGGCAGGCGGTGGGCTTTTGATGGCGCAGGCACAGTCGCACAAAGCCAGCACAGGTTTGTTTTTGGCCGCCACCGGCGCTATCGCTTTCAGTGGCAAAGCCATCATCGTCAAACTGGCTTACCGCCACGGGGTGGATGCGGTCACGCTGCTGATGTACCGCATGTTGTTTGCGCTGCCCATGTTTTTGCTCATGGCCTGGTGGGCCGGGCGGGGCAAGGCCGCGTTGACCGGGCGCGACTGGTTGGGCGTGATTGGTTTGGGCTTCAGCGGTTATTACCTGTCGAGTTTTCTGGACTTCTGGGGCCTGGAGTTCATCAGTGCTTCGCTGGAACGCCTGATCCTCTACCTCAACCCCACGCTGGTGCTGGTGCTGGGCTGGCTCTTGTTCAAAAAACGCATCAGCACCCGCCAAGGCGTGGCCATGGCCATCAGTTATTCCGGCGTTTTGCTGGTCTTCGGGCACGAAGTCAGTCTGGCAGGCACGCATGCCGCCCTGGGTGCTTTCTTGGTGTTTTCCAGCGCGGTCACCTATGCCGTGTACCTGACCTACAGCGGCCAAATGGTGCAGCGTCTGGGCTCTTTGCGGCTGGCGGGTCTGGCGTCGTCGGCGGCCTGCTTCTTCTGTCTGCTGCAGTTTGCATTGCTGCGGCCTTGGGCGGCCGCACAGGTGGCCGAGCCGGTCTTGTGGCTGTCGCTGCTCAACGCCACCGCCTGCACCGCCTTGCCGGTGCTGCTGGTCATGATGGCGATTGAGCGCATTGGCCCGGGCCTGACAGCGCAGACGGGCATGATCGGCCCCATGTCGACGATTGTGATGGGCGTCCTGATTCTGGATGAGCCCTTCAATGTGTGGGTCATCGCGGGCACCTGTCTGGTGGTCAGCGGTGTGTTTTGGGTGACGCGGCCAACGGGTCGCGCCCATTGATTTTCAGGAGAACAAGATGGATTTGGGCATTGCAGGTAAATGGGCTTTGGTGGGCGGCGCAAGCAAGGGCTTGGGCTGGGGTTGCGCGCGAGCGCTGGCGCTGGAAGGCGTGAATGTGGTCATGGTGGCGCGCGGCGCTGAAGTGCTGAACAAGGCCGTAGACGATCTGCGCGCTGAAACCGGTGGCCAAGTCCAGCTGATCGCCGTGGCGCAAGACATCACCACGCCAGCGGGCCGCGAAGCCATCTGGAACGTGGCCGGTGGCCCCGGCAAGGACTACGACATCGTGGTGACCAACGCAGGCGGCCCACCGCCCGGCGACTTCCGTGACTGGGACCGCGAGGCCTGGATCAAGGCCATCGACGGCAACATGCTGACCCCCATTGAGTTGATCAAGGCCACGGTGGACGGCATGGCCGCACGCGGCTTTGGCCGCATCGTCAACATCACCTCCAGCGCCGTGAAGGCGCCCATCGATGTGCTGGGCCTGTCCAACGGCGCACGCAGTGGGCTGACTGGGTTTGTGGCCGGTGCCTCACGCAGCAAGATCGCCGTGCAAGGCGTGACCATCAACAACTTGCTGCCCGGCAAGTTCGACACCGACCGCATTCGCGCCACGCTGCCCGCGATGGCGCAAAAGCAGGGCAAAACCGTGGACGAAATGCGCGCCATCCAGCAGGCGCAGATCCCCGTAGGCCGCTACGGCACGCCGCAAGAGTTTGGTGCGATCTGCGCCTTCTTGTGCAGCCAGCACGCGGCCTACATGACGGGCCAGAACGTGCTGGCCGATGGTGGCGCGTATCCGGGCAGTTTCTAAATCCAGCCCAACATGGACCCCGGGTTTTCGCCCGGGGTGACATGGCCAAGCGGGCTTCAGCCCTGCCGTGACGACACCCAGATGCCGCTGACGATCAGCGCAAATGCCAAGCCGTGGTACAGGTGCGGCAACTCGCCCAGAAACGCCGCCGAGAAGATGGCGGCAAACAAGGGCGTGAGGTTGGCAAAGAAACCGGCCACCGCAGGACCGGCTTGTTGGATGCCCAGGCCCCAGCAGCGGTAGGCCAGCACCGCAGGGCCCACCGCCACAAAGGCCAGTGCGCTGATCAGCGGCCAGCCCCAAGTGATGTGGGCATCGGTCAAGCCCCATTCCATGCCGGCAAACAAGCCCGACCACCCCAGACCAAAGATCACCTGGGCCATCAAAAAGGCGGCCCAGTCCTGACGGATGGCTTCGGGCTCGTCCTTGCGGCTGAGCAGCCAGCTGTACCAGGACCAGCAGGCCGTGGCCAGCAGGATGAACAAATCGCCCACCACCAGCCGCACGGCCATCAGCTGGGCCCAATCGCCCCGCGACAGCACCACCAGCACGCCCAGGATGGACAGCACGGCGCCTTGGATTTGCGCGCGGCGCACAGGCGCCTGAAAAAACAGCGCACCGATGGCCAGCATCCACACCGGCCCACTGGCCGCGACCAGGGTCACGTTCAGCGGGGTCGACGTTTGCAAAGCCAGGTATTGCAAGGCGTTGTAGCAACCCACGCCCAGCAGGCTGAGCAGGCCAAAACGTTTCCAGTGCGTCCACAAGCCGCTGCTGGGGCGCAAAACCCAGGCGGCCAATGGCAGCAAGATCACGAAGGCCACAGCCCAGCGCAAGAAGTTCAATGTGATGGGGGGCACCAGGGTGTTGACCATGCGGCCCACGACGGCATTGCCCGCCCAAAGCAGGGGCGGCACAGACAACAGCAAAGCCGTGACGGGAGAGAGTTTTTGCGACATGCGGCGACTGTATCGGTATTCGGGTTTTCCCGTTGTCGCCAAGCTGTCCATGCGCGCTTGTCGGGCATGCAAATCGTGGCACAGTCATGCATCGTTTGATTCCACATCCACAGGAGAAGCCCATGAGCCTTGCAGTCCAGATCGACCAGAACGGTGGTCCCGAAGTCATGAAACTCGTTGACGTCACCGTCGGCGAACCCGGTCCTGGCGAGATCCGCATCCGTCACAAAGCCATTGGCCTGAACTTCATCGACGTGTACCAGCGCAGCGGCCTGTACACCCTGCCCATGCCACTCAAGCTGGGCATGGAGGCCTCGGGTGTGGTCGAAGCCGTGGGCGAGGGCGTGACACACCTCAAGGTGGGTGACCGCGCAGCGTACGCCAGCCAGCCGCCCGGCAGCTATTGCGAAGTGCGTGTGATGCCCGCCAAGTGCGTGTGCAAACTGCCCGATGCGATTTCGTTCGAGACCGGTGCCGCCATGATGCTCAAGGGCCTGACCGCGCAATATTTGCTCAAGCGCACGCTGCCCCAGGGCGGCTTGAAGGCGGGCGACTTTGTACTGTTCCATGCGGCAGCCGGTGGTGTGGGCCTGATCGCTTGCCAGTGGGCCAAGGCCATGGGCTTGCGCTTGATCGGCACCGCAGGCAGCGATGCCAAGTGCGCGTTGGCCAAGGCCAATGGTGCCGAGTTCTGCATCAACTATTCAACAGAAGATTTCCAGGCCAAGGTCAAGGAGATCACCGGTGGCAAAGGCGTCAAGGTGGTTTACGACTCGGTGGGCAAGGACACCTGGGACAAGTCGCTGGACTGCCTGGCACCGTTTGGTTTGATGGCCAGTTTTGGCAACGCCTCCGGCCCTGTGGCGCCTTTTGCGCCCGGCATCTTGGGCCCCAAGGGCTCCATCTATGTGACCCGCCAGACCTTGTTCAGCCACATCACCACGCGCGAGAGCACGCAAGAGATGGCCGATGATTTGTTCGAGGCGGTCACCAGCGGCAAGGTCAAGATCCACATCGACCAGACCTTCCCCTTGGCCAAAATCCAAGACGCGCACATCGCGCTGGAAGCCCGCAAAACCACGGGTTGCACGATCATCACTTTGTGAGCGTGTGGGTCGGAGCCGATGGCTCCGACAACAGGGGCGCGGTGCAGGCCTGAGGAGATTTCAAAAATGAATCAGCGCCCGCGTCGCACCCGCAGGATTTCATCCAGGATCAACAACGCAGCGCCCAGCGTGATGGCGCTGTCGGCCATGTTGAAGGCCGGGAAGTGCCAAGCGCCCCAGAAGAAGTCGAGGAAGTCGATCACGTAGCCGTGCAGCAGGCGGTCCACCACGTTGCCGACGGCCCCACCCAGGACGAGAGAGATCGCCAGGCAAAACAGGGTTTGGCCAGCGTGTGAGCGCAGCATCCACAGCATGAACAGCGTGGCCACCACGCCAATGCCGGTGAAGAACCAGCGCTGCCAGCCACCGGCCGCGGCCAGGAAGGAAAATGCAGCGCCGTGGTTGTGCACCCGGACCAGATTGAAGAACGATGTGACCGGGGTGCTGTCGCCCAGCTGAAAAGCCCCCAGCACCAGCACCTTGGTGAACTGGTCGATCAGCAGCACCAGGAGCGCAATGCCCAGCCAGAGCAGCAGTCCTTGGCGTGCGCCACCTTTGGCGAATTTTTTCGAGCTGGCCATGGGGTGTCTTTCGAGGTCAGGCTGTATCAGGCCACTTGGCGGGTTTCACCTTCGCCGTGCAGGTTGCTCACGCAACGTCCGCACAGGGTGGGGTGAGCGGCGTCGTGACCCACGTCATCGGCGTAGTGCCAGCAGCGTTCGCACTTGACGGCTTGGCTGGCGGCCACTTGCACGGCCAAGGTCTCACCCGCTTGCAGCGTGACTTTGGAGGTGATGAACACGAATTTGATGTCCTCGCCCAGACTGGCCAGCAAAGCGTGGTCGGCGGCAGGCGCTGTGAGGGTGATTTCGGCTTGCAAGGAGGCACCCACCTGGCCTGCGGTGCGGACCACTTCGATGTCCTTGTTGACCAAGTCGCGGATCTCGCGGATGCGGCCCCACTTGGCCAGCAACTGTGCATCGGCTGCGCCGAAGTCGCTGAAGGTTTCCATGAAGATGGATTCGGAGCTGCCGAAGCTGCTCCAGGCTTCTTCAGCGGTGAACGACAGGAACGGTGCCATCCAGCGCAGCATGCCGTGCGTGATGCGGTAGAGCGCCGTTTGTGCACTGCGGCGCGCCAGGCTCTTGGGTGCGGTGGTGTACAGGCGGTCTTTCAGCACGTCCAGGTAGAACGCACCCAGGTCTTCCGAGCAGTACACCTGCAGCTTGCTCACCACGGGGTGGAATTCATAGGCGTCAAAGTGGGCGCGGATGTCCGCTTGCAGCTGGGCCGCACGGGCCAGGGCAAAACGGTCGATCTCGAGCAGCTGGTCGTCAGGCACGGTGTCGTGCGCCGGGTCGAAGTCGCTCACGTTGGCCAGCAAGAAGCGCAGCGTGTTGCGGATGCGGCGGTAGCCGTCCACCACACGGGCGAGGATCTTGTCGTCGATGTTCAGGTCGCCCGAATAGTCGGTCGATGCCACCCACAGGCGCACGATTTCGGCACCCATCTTGGACGTGATGGTTTGCGGCTCGACGGTGTTGCCCAGCGACTTGCTCATCTTGCGGCCTTGGCCGTCGGTGGCAAAGCCGTGGGTCAAGAGGCCTTTGTAGGGCGCACGGCCTTCCAGCGCGCAGCCCAGCAGCAGCGACGAGTGGAACCAACCGCGGTGCTGGTCGTGGCCTTCCAGGTACAGGTCGGCCTCAGGCCCTTCGGCGTGGAAGGGGGGCACGCCATAGGCGTCCTTGTGGCTGCCGCGCAGCACATGGCGGAAGGTGGAGCCGGAGTCGAACCAGACTTCCAAGATGTCGGTGCTCTTGGTGTAGCTGGGCGCATCGGCTGCGCCCAGGATGTCTTCCACCGTCACGCGGCTCCAGGCTTCGATGCCGCCTTTTTCCACAATGTCAGCGGCCTGGTCCAGGATTTCCATGGTGCGCAGGTGCAGCTCGCCGCTGTCCTTGTGCAGGAAGAAAGGCACCGGCACGCCCCATGAGCGCTGGCGCGAGATGCACCAGTCAGGGCGGTTGGCGATCATGTCGCGCAGGCGGGTTTTGCCGTTCTCGGGGTAGAACTGCGTTTGCTCGATGGCGTCCAGCGCCAGCTGGCGCAGGGTCTTGGGGGCTTTGTCTTTCGTGAACACGCCCTCGCCCTCATCCATGCGCACAAACCACTGGGCGGCGGCACGGTAGATCACAGGGGTTTTGTGACGCCAGCAGTGCGGGTAGCTGTGGGTGATTTCCACGGTGGACATCAGGCGGTCGCTTTGGCCCAGCACTTCGATCACGCGGGCGCAGGCTTTCCAGATGTGCTGGCCGCCAAAGAAGGGCAACTCGGGCGCGTACACGCCGTTGCCTTGCACAGGGTTGAGGATGTCGTCGTATTTCAGGCCGTGGGCTACGCAGGAGTTGAAGTCGTCCACGCCATAGGCGGGGGCCGAGTGCACGATACCGGTGCCGTCGGTGGCGGTGACGTAGTCGGCCAGGTACAGCGGCGATGTGCGGCGGTAGCTGTAGGGGCCGCCTTCTTCAGCGGTCACGGTGTCGTGCAGCGGGTGACGGAACACCAAGCCGCGCAGCTTCTCGCCCACAGCGGTGGCAATCACGGTGCCTTCCAACTTATAGCGCTCCAGGCATTTCTCGACCAGGCTGGCGGCCAGCAGCAGCACGCCACGGGGCGTGTCCACCAGCGCGTATTCCAGCTCGGGGTGGGCATTGAGCGCCTGGTTGGCAGGGATCGTCCAGGCGGTGGTGGTCCAGATGACCGCAAAGGCTTTTTTGCTGCCTTCGCCAGGCAGCTTGGGCAGGCCAAAGGCGGCGGCAAGCGCAGCGTTGTTGTCGGCTTCAAAGGCCACGTCCAGCGTGTCGCTCTTTTTGTCGGCGTATTCGATCTCGAACTCGGCCAGCGACGAGCCGCAGTCGAAGCACCAGTACACGGGCTTGAGGCCTCGGTACACAAAGCCACGCTCGATCACGCGCTTGAAGGCCCGGATTTCACCCGCTTCGTTGGCGAAGTCCATGGTGCGGTACGGCCGTTCCCAGTCGCCCAGCACGCCCAGGCGCTTGAAGTCTTCGCGCTGCTGGTTGATCTGCTCGGTGGCAAAGGCGCGGCTTTTGGCCTGCATGTCGTCGCGGCTGAGGTTGCGGCCGTGAAGTTTTTCGATCGCGTTTTCGATCGGCAGGCCGTGGCAGTCCCAGCCGGGGATGTATTGCGCGTCAAAGCCAGCCAATTGCTTTGACTTGACGATCATGTCTTTCAGCACTTTGTTCAGTGCATGGCCGATGTGCAGCTTGCCGTTGGCATAGGGCGGGCCGTCGTGCAGCACGAACAGCGGGGCACCCTGGCGGGCGGCGCGCAGTTTTTTGTACAGACCGCCTTCGTTCCAGTCTTTCACCCAGCCTGGTTCGCGCTTGGGCAGGTCGCCTCGCATGGGAAAGGGGGTGTCCGGCAGGTTCAGCGTGGCGCGGTAATCGGTGCTGGATGCGTTGCTGGGGGCGTTGTTTTGTTCAGACATGAAAGGAATCCGGGGGCGCGGCCATCAAAGCCGCTGGGAGCAAGGCGGGCTGTGCAAAAGGCCCGAAGGGGTGGCACAAGGCTGTGCCGGGACGCTGGAGCGTCAAATTCGGTCGCGTGTGGTCTGGCGGTGTGTCTCGCTGTGGCGCGAAGCAAACCAGGCGTGCGCATCGTCGCAGTCCTGGGCGATGCCTTTTGTCAGGGCGTCCAGACCGTCGTATTTGAGCTCGTCGTGTAGTTTGTGCAGCAGATCCACACGGATGATTTTACCGTAGCCCCCTTCGCCGCCGAGCTCAGCGGGCCAGTCGAAGGCGTGGGTCTCCAGCAGCACCCGTCCGCCGTTCACATCGGTGGGGTCCAGTGAGGGCCGGATGCCCAGGTTGGCCACGCCCTTCAAGGGCTGGTCCGCCAGGCCATGCACTTGCACCACAAAGATGCCGCTGGCCGCAGGTTTCCAGTGCGAAAAGCGCAAATTCAGCGTCCGAAAGCCATCGCCTGCGCCTTCGGATGTGGCGGCCAGCTCGCGCCCGAGCTTGCGCCCATGCACCACGTGGCCGCTGATGCTGTAGGGGCGACCCAGCAAGGCCTGCACCGCTTGCAGGTCACCCCGGCCCAAGGCCTCGCGCACGGCCGAGCTGGACACGCGCAGGCCGTGGACCTCGTAGCTGTTCATGCGGGCCACATCAAAGCCTAAGCGTTGGCCTGCGGCGTCGAGCATGGCGTAGTCGCCCGCGCGTTTGGCACCAAAGCGGAAGTCGTCACCCACCAGCACATAACGCACGCCCAGGCCCTGGATCAGCACCTTCTGGATGAAGTCCTCGGGCGATTGGCTGGCCAGCGCGGCATCAAAGGGCAGCACCACGACCTGGTCCACGCCGCAGCGCTCCAGTTCGCGCAACTTGTCGCGCAAGGTGGCGATGCGGGCGGGGGCCAGCTCGGGCTTGTTCAGCGCCTTGGCAAAGTAGTCGCGCGGGTGCGGCTCGAAGGTCATCACGCAGCTGGGCACGCCCCGGTGAGCGGCTTCGCTGCGCAAAAGCGCCAGCATGGCTTGGTGGCCCCGGTGCACACCATCGAAGTTGCCGATGGTCAGGGCGCAGGCGGGGGCCAGCTTTGGGTGATGAAAACCGCGAAAAACCTTCATGGCGCTTGTGGGCTTGTGGTGTCCTTGACTTGGGGCTTTTGCCCTTTGTCATGGTTTTGAGAAATTCAGAGGGTATATTGTGACTGAGCCCGCTCCCTTCAAGCTTGACCTGGCGCCAGGCTTGTCTGGACCGAGACAGTCCCCTTCCTTTTCAGTGCTTGCATCTGTTGTCAGGAGTCGTGTGTGAAGGTCTTGAAACTCTCTGCCCAAGGGCTGCCCCAGTCGTGGATCACGCTGGAGCAAGCGGTCACCCATTACGCCGCCGACGATGTGCGTTGGGAGGCGGGTCGGCAAGTGGCCATCTTTCGCGGTGGCCACAATGCCATCACGGGCGAACAATCCATCATCACGGTCAACAGCATCATTGGCACCCAGGGTGTGCCGCGCATCAACCCATTTGACCTGCGCCCGGGTCTGACGAATGCCAAGCTCTTTGTGCGCGACCGCAATGTCTGTGCCTATTGCGGCGGGCACTTCCATGAGGCCGAACTGACCCGCGAACACATCGTGCCCCTGGCGCACAAAGGGCCGGACCACTGGATGAATGTGGTGACCGCCTGCCGATCCTGCAACCACCGCAAAAGCAGCCGCACGCCCGAGCAGGCCAATATGCCCTTGCTCTATGCGCCTTATGTGCCCAGCTTGTGGGAAGACTTCATCTTGCGCAACCGCCGCATCCTGGCGGACCAGATGGCGTTTTTGATGGCGCATGTGCCCAAGACCTCGCGCTTGATGGTTTGACACCCTGCGGCTTGCCAGGGCCGTCAAAGCGCCGCATCATGGTGCCCTGAAAAAACAAACGGCCCGGGCCATGCAGTCTGGCGCCATCAGGGAGACCGATCATGTCCATGTCTGTGCAAGGGGCAGTGCCGTGCGTGTCGCGGCGACAAGTTTTGCTGTGGGGGTCTGTTTGCCCCTGGTTGGCGTCAGCGGCGCCAGCCGATGGGGCCGATGTTCAGCTGGCTTCCGTCTGGCCACAGGGGCGCTCACCCCGGGGCTATCTGGTCAGTGAAAAGTTCGATGGCGTGCGCGCCGTGTGGGACGGGCAGGTCTTGCTTTTTCGCAGCGGGCGGGTGATCGCGGCACCTGCATGGTTTCTGGCCGCATTGCCACCCTGGCCTCTGGATGGTGAGTTGTGGATGGGGCGTGGTCAGTTTGACCGCGTCTCGGGCGCGGTGCGAAAGGCGGTGCCGGATGATGCCGAGTGGCGCGCCTTGAAATACTTGGTGTTCGACGCCTGGGGCCGCGCAGAGCCCTTTGCACAGCGCGTGAGCTGGTTGACGCAGGCCCTTGCCGAGGCCGCGCAGCCTGGCGTGGTGGTGGCAGTGATGCACACGGCGGTGGACGATGCTGCGGCTTTGCAAGCCCGCTTGCAGGACGTGATGAGGCAGGGCGGCGAAGGCTTGGTCTTGCACCGTGCCGATGCCCTGTGGCGTGCGGGCCGCTCGGACACTGTGTTCAAGCTCAAGCCACAGCCCGATGAAGAAGGGCGGGTGCTGGGCCATCAGGCGGGCAAGGGACGCTTTGCAGGCTTGACCGGGGCGCTGCTGCTGGAGACGCCACAAGGCCAGCGTTTCGCTTTGGGCTCGGGTTTGAGCGATGCCCTGCGCCGAGACCCGCCGCCCGTGGGCGCTTGGGTGACGTACCGCTACCGTGACCGCACACCTTCAGGCTTGCCGCGTTTTGCTTCTTTTGTGCGCGTGCGGGCGCCGGAATGAAAAAGGGCTCCTTGCGGAGCCCTTGTTTTGGGTGTCAAGCCAGGTCAGGCGAACACACCTGCAGTCTCTTGCATGCGGGCCGAGACTTCACCCAGCTGGTGCAAGGTGTCGCCAAACGCCATGTCCAGCTGCGTCAATTTCTTGAAGTAGTGGCTCACGATGTACTCGTCGGTCACACCGATGCCGCCGTGCAGCTGCACGGCCTGCTGGCCAATGAAACGCATGGACACGCCCAGCTGGTACTTGGCACGGGCCATGGCACGACGGCGTTCATCGGCCGGGGCGTGCAGCTTGAGCGTGGCGTAGTAGCTCATCGAGCGGGCCAGCTCCAGTTGCATCTTCATGTCCGAGACGCGGTGGCGCAGGGCCTGGAAGCTGGCAATCACCACACCGAACTGCTTGCGGGTGTTCATGTAGTCCACCGTGATGGCCAAGGTTTTGTCCATCACGCCCACCGCTTCGGCGCAGACGCTGGCGATGCCGATGTCCACGGCTTCTTCCAGGGCGGCCAGGCCGTTCAGGGTGATCAACTGTGCAGGAGCTTTGTTCAGCACGACTTCGGCTGCGCGTGAGCCGTCTTGCGTGACGTAGCCCTGGGTGCTCACGCCGCTGGCGCTGCGCTCGACCAGGAACAGGGCGATCTGACCATTGGCCATGGCAGGCACCACAAAGGCGTCAGCCTGGTCGCCCACAGCCACCACGCTCTTGGTGCCGCTCACGGTCCATGCACCACCCGATTCGCTGGCCTGAGCTGCGCAGCGGTTCAGTTGGTAGCGGGCAGCACGCTCTTGGTGCGCCAGCACGACAATGGCTTCACCACTGGCCATGCGGGGCAGCCAGGCGGCTTGCAAGGCCGCAGGCGCGTGGGTTTGCAGCGTGGCGCTGGTGATCAGGGTCTGGGTCAGGGGTTCAAGCACGATGCCGCGGCCGAGTTCTTCCAGGGTCACCATGGCCTCGGTCGGGCCCATGCCCATACCCCCGTTGTCTTCGCTCACATACAGACCCGTCAGGCCCAGCTCGGCCAGCTCGGTGTAGGCGGCGCGGTCAAACCCGCCAGCGGCCACGATGGCACGGCGACGCTCGAAGTCGTAGCCCTTGTCCACCCATTTGCGCACCGCGTCGCGCAGTTGTTCCTGGTCGTCAGAAAAATCGAAATCCATGTGTGTCTCTCCTTAACCCAGAACTGTCTGGGCGACGATGTTGCGTTGCACTTCGTTGCTGCCGCCGTAGATGGTGGTCTTGCGCATGTTGAAGTAGTTCGAGGCCAGTGGCGCATTGGCCAGCGTGCCGCCGGGGAAGTTGCCTTGCCAGCCCGCTTCCATGGCTTCAAAGATGTAGGGCAGGCTGAAGGGGCCTGCGGCTTGCATCATCAGCTCGGTGTAACGCTGCTGGATCTCGCTGCCCTTGATCTTCAGAAGGCCTGCAATGTCGAGCGAGTTCTTGCCGGATTTCTCGGCCGACAGGACACGCAGCACCAGCATTTCGAGGGCGACGATGTCGACTTCGAGCTTGGCGATTTCGTCACGAAAGCGCGTGTCTTCCCAAACGCTTTCCGCTTTGGCGATGCGCTTCAAGCGCTCCAGCTCGCGCTTGGCGCGGTTGACGTCGGCGATGTTGGTGCGCTCGTGGCTGAGCAGGTGCTTGGCGTAGGTCCAGCCCTTGTTCTCTTCACCAATCAGGTTCTCGGCGGGCACCTCGACGTTGTCAAACCATACCTCGTTGACTTCGCATTCGCCGTCGAGCAGCTTGATGGGGCGCACCGTGACCCCGGGCGATTTCATGTCGATCAGCAGGAAGGAAATGCCGGTTTGTGGCTTGCCTTCGGTGCTGGTGCGCACCAGGCAGAAGATCCACTCGCCGTACTGGCCCAGGGTGGTCCAGGTTTTCTGGCCGTTGACGATGTATTTGTCGCCCTGGCGCTCGGCACGGGTTTTGACCGATGCCAGGTCCGAGCCGGAGCCCGGTTCGCTGTAGCCCTGGCTCCACCAGACTTCGCCGCTGGCGATGCCTGGCAAAAAGCGCTTGTGCTGTTCGGCATTGCCAAAGGCCATGATCACCGGGGCCACCATCACCGGGCCGAAAGGCACGACGCGTGGGGCACCCGCCAGGGCACATTCTTCTTCGAACAGGTGTTTTTGCACGGCGGTCCAGCCCGGGCCGCCAAATTGTGTGGGCCAGCCGTAGCCCAGCCAGCCCTTTTTGCCCAGGATCTTGGCCCAGGTCTGCATGTCCTCACGCGTCAGGCGCATGGCGTTGTGCACTTTGTGCGAAAGCTCGGTCGGCAAGTTTGCCTTGACCCAGGTGCGAACTTCGTCGCGGAACGCGAGTTCTTCGGGGGTGAATGCCAAATCCATGAGAGGCGGTCTCCGGTGTTGCTGACCCAGACGGGATGTGCTGGATCAAAAAATAAAACGAACGTGCTTTTTATCATGCGTTGCCAGTTTGTTCCTGTCTTAGGAGCGACAAACAAGGGTTTGCAAGGGGTGTGCTGGGATAATTCGCGCACACATGAAAAACATTGTCATTTTGATTTCCGGCTCGGGCTCCAACATGGCGGCCATCGTGCGCGCGGCCGAGCAAGAGCGTTGGTCTGACCGCTTGAACGCCCAGGTGGCCGCCGTGATCAGCAACAAGGCCGATGCCCAAGGCTTGGTCTTCGCCAAAGCGCATGGCATCGCCACCGCGGTGCTGGACCACAAAGCGTTTGCCAGTCGTGAGGCTTTTGACGAGGCCTTGATGGCGCAAATCGACTTGTTCTCGCCCAGCCTGGTGGTGTTGGCGGGCTTCATGCGCATCCTGACCCCGGGGTTCGTGGCGCATTACGCAGGGCGTTTGCTCAACATTCACCCGTCCTTGTTACCTGCTTTTCCAGGTCTGAATACACACCAACGGGCCATCGATGCCGGGTGCAAGTTCGCCGGTGCCACCGTGCACCAGGTGACGGCCGATCTGGACCATGGCCCGATCCTGGACCAGGCGGTGGTGCCGGTGCTGGCCAGTGACACGGCCGAAGCACTGGCCGCACGGGTGCTCACGCAAGAGCACTTGATTTACCCGCGTGCTGTGGCGAAGTTTTTGGCTTAGTCGCCCACGCGTTCAAAGCGCGGCTGCACCTGGCCGTTGAATTCGGCCACATCGGCGAACATGGCCGCAGGCCGCACCCACAGGCCTTGATCGCCATACAGCGCCTGGTACAGCGTCATGGGCTGCAGGTCTTCGCTGTGGCGCACGGTGCCCAGCACGCGGTACATGCCGCCCTTGTAATGTTTGTACAGGCCTTTGGGCGTTTCGATCAGGGGTGGCAGCGCTTCGGACATGTCTTTCCTTGTGGGTTTCTTTTCTGAGCGGGCAGGGATGGGACAATACGCCCCATGCATCCAAAAGCCCTTTTAGACGCCTGCGCCGATCTGGTCAGGCTGGTTCTCCAATTTGAACATCCCGCCGACGCTGTCGTGTCGCGCTATTTCCGTGAACACCGTTCCCTGGGGCCGCGTGAGCGTGCCACGCTGGCCGAAACCGCTTTTGCGGTGCTGCGCAAAAAACTGCTGTTCGAGCAGTTGGCCCGTTCGGGCTCGGGCCCCAAAGAGCGCAAGTTGGCCATTTTGGGCTTTTTTGGCCCACGCGACTTTCTGGCCGCAGCGCTGAACGACACCGAAAAGCAGTGGCTGGCCACCTGCGACGCCATTCCCGCTGACGCCTTGATGGCGCCGCACCGCCACAACCTGCCCGAGTGGATGGCCAAAGCCTTGCAGGCTCAATTGGGTGAAGACTTCTGGGCCCTGGCCGAGAATCTGCAGCAACCCGGCACACTCGACTTGCGCGTGAACACCTTCCAGGCCAAGCGCAGCGACATTCAAAAAGAACTGGCCCAGGCGGGCATCCCGTCCAAGCCCACGCCTTATTCACCTTGGGGTCTGCGCCTGGAAGGTAAACCCGCCCTGCAAAAGACCGATGCCTTCACCCGGGGCGCCATCGAGGTGCAGGACGAAGGCTCGCAGCTGTTGGCTTTGCTGGTCGATGCCCACCGCGGCGAGATGGTGGTGGACTTTTGTGCTGGTGCGGGCGGTAAGACGCTGGCGCTGGGCGCTGCGATGCGCAGCACAGGTCGCTTGTATGCCTTTGATGTGTCCGGGCACCGACTGGATGCGCTCAAGCCGCGCATGGCGCGCAGTGGCCTGTCCAATGTGCACCCCGCAGCGATTGCGCACGAGCGCGATGAGCGCGTCAAGCGCCTGGCGGGCAAGATCGACCGCGTGCTGGTCGATGCGCCTTGCTCGGGCCTGGGCACCTTGCGCCGCAACCCGGACTTGAAGTGGCGTCAAAAGCCCCAAGCTGTGCAGGAGTTGACCGAAAAGCAGTTGGCCATCTTGCAAAGCGCTTCGCGCATGGTCAAGTCGGGTGGCCGCCTGGTCTATGCCACCTGCAGCGTCTTGCCCGAGGAAAACGAGTTGATTGCGCAAGCCTTCAGTGCGGCCAACCCGGATTTCGTGCCGCTCAATGCGGCGCAAGAGCTGGATCGCCTGAAGGTCCCCGGCGCTGACAGCTTGTGTGCCCCCGCTGTTTCTGTGGACGAAGACGGTGTCCGCTCAGGTGGCGATTTCCTGCGCTTGTGGCCACACCGCCATGGCACGGATGGCTTCTTTGCTGCCGCTTGGACCCGAAAGTAAATATTTAGAGTTATTTCGGGTGTGAGCTGGTGCGAAAGACCTGTCCTTTTTGACCTGAAAAACTTAAAATCGAAAGATTGCCTGAAAACAGGCGTTCGTAGAAAGACAGATGCATGTTGTTGCCTGATTCGGCTTTTTTAGATGCTTTGATCCAATGGATGGGTCATGGCTTGTTTGACCTCACGTGGTGGCAAATTGTGTTGGTGACTTTGGGTCTGACCCACATCACCATCGCCAGCGTGACGATTTTCTTGCACCGCCACCAGGCGCACCGTGCGCTGGACCTCCATGCGATTCCTTCGCACTTCTTCCGCTTTTGGCTGTGGTTGACCACAGGCCAGGTGACCAAGGAGTGGGCGGCCATCCACCGCAAGCACCACGCCAAGTGCGAGCAGGCCGAAGACCCGCACAGCCCCCATGTGTATGGCATCAAGACCGTGCTGTTGACCGGTGCCGAGCTGTACCGCAAGGAATCCAAGAACCTGGACACCATGAAGCGCTATGGCCATGGCACACCCGATGACTGGATCGAGCGCAACCTGTATACCCGCTTCTCGTGGCAGGGCGTGGCCCTGATGCTGATCATCGATGTGGCCCTGTTCGGTTTCATCGGTTTGACGATCTGGGCAGTGCAAATGGCCTGGATCCCGATCACGGCGGCCGGCATCATCAACGGCGCTGCGCACTACTGGGGTTATCGCAACTTTGAGGCGCACGACGCCAGCACCAACATTTCGCCCTGGGGCATCCTGATCGGTGGCGAAGAGTTGCACAACAACCACCACACCTATCCCACATCGGCCAAGTTGTCGGTCAAGCCTTACGAGTTCGATATGGGTTGGGTTTATATCCGCGCGTTGGAGATCATGGGCCTGGCCACGGTCAAGAAAACAGCACCTCGCCTGGCCTACGGTGACATCCGCCCTGTGGCCGATGAAAAGACGTTGGAAGCCTTGATTGCCAACCGTTATGAAGTGATGGCCGGTTATGCACGCAATGTGCGCGCTGTGATGCAGCAAGAAGCCGACAAGCTGAAGCTGGACGCCAACGTGCTGCAAGCGGCCAAGCGCTGGTTGCACCGCGACGCGGCCAAAGTGCCTGCCGAGGCACAAGCTCAGCTCAAGCAGGCTCGTGCTGCCAGCCCGGTGCTCGACAAGATGGTGCAGATGCGTGAAGAGCTCAGCCAGATCTGGCTGAACACTTCGCATTCACGCGAACAACTGGCCGCCGACTTGCAAGCCTGGTGCCGCCGTGCCGAAGAAAGCGGCATCGCCGTTTTGCGTGACTTCTCGGTGAAGCTGCGCGCTGTGCGTCAAACGGCCTGATCGGTTTTTGACGTTCATGCAGACAGGGCCTCTCGGGGCCCTGTTTTTTTGGGAATTTGTGCCGTGGTCATGAATGCATGGATGCCCATAGCTGTCACTGCGAGGAGCCTGCGACGCGGCAGTCCAGTTGAAGCACTTGCCCCAAGCGTCATAGCCGGATTGACCACAGAAGCTGGATGGCCACGCTTCGCTCGCCATGACGGATGCCCCGTCTTGGCAAGGCGCTTGCGACGTGGCAGTCCGGTGGGTTCATTCGATCAGCCATGAAAAAACCCGCTGAAACAGCGGGTTTTTTGTGGGAAGGCTCAGGCCGAATTACTTCAGCTTGATTTCCTTGTATTCAACGTGCTTGCGAGCTTTGGGGTCGAACTTCATGATCGACATTTTCTCGGGCATGGTTTTTTTGTTTTTGCTGGTCGTGTAGAAGTGACCAGTGCCAGCTGTGGATTCCAGCTTGATTTTTTCGCGTCCGCCTTTGGTTGCCATGGTGTATGACTCCTAATGTTCTGGGTTTAGGCTTGACCGCGTGCACGCAGGTCTGCGAGCACGGCATCGATGCCGTTTTTGTCGATCAGGCGCAGAGCAGCGCTGGAAACGCGCAGACGCACCCAACGGTTTTCTGTTTCAACCCAGAAACGACGGTATTGCAGGTTCGGCAGGAACCGGCGCTTGGTTTTGTTGTTGGCGTGGGAAACGTTGTTCCCGGTCATTGGGCCTTTGCCCGTTACGTCGCAAACGCGTGCCATGTGGACACTCCGATACTTTGAAAACAGCTGGTGCCGATGGGTCTCATGCAGACTTGCATGTGGCCTGGCGTTCCAGCCTCACCTCGCCAAGATGGGTGGCGGTATCCCAGATCGCTGGCTCTGTGATCCCCGGCCAAAAGTCGGGGCAGATCCAGCAAAGCTTTGAATTATAACCAGAAATCAGCCCTGGTTCTGTTCCAGGAAGCGTTGGGCATCCAGGGCCGCCATACAGCCCGTGCCTGCGCTGGTGATGGCCTGACGGTACACGTGGTCCTGCACATCGCCTGCGGCGAACACGCCGGGCACCGAAGTTTGGGTGGCAAAACCCTTCAGGCCGCCCTGGGTCACGATGTAGCCGTTCTCCAGCTCCAGCTGGCCTTGGAAGATTTCGGTGTTGGGGGCGTGGCCAATGGCGATGAAGCAGCCCTTGAGTTCGAGGTCTTCCAGACTGCCATCTACGGTGCTTTTCAGGCGCACGCCGGTCACGCCGGTGTCGTCGCCCAGCACTTCTTCCAGGGTCTGGAAGGTTTTGAGCACGATCTTGCCAGCGGCGACTTTGTCCATCAGCTTGTCCACCAAGATGGGTTCGGCCTTGAACTTGTCGCGGCGGTGGATCAAATAGACCTTGCTGGCGATGTTGGACAGGTACAGGGCTTCTTCGACGGCGGTGTTGCCGCCGCCCACCACGCAGCAAAGCTGTTCGCGGTAGAAGAATCCGTCGCAGGTGGCGCAGCCGCTCACGCCACGGCCCATGAAGGCGGTCTCGGACGGCAGGCCCAGGTATTTGGCCGAAGCGCCGGTGGCGATGATCAGGCTGTCACAGGTGTAGGTGCCGCTGTCGCCGATCAGGGTGAAGGGGCGCTGCTCGAGTTTGACGGTGTGGATGTGGTCAAACACGATTTGGGTGTTGAAGCGCTCGGCGTGTTCCTGAAAGCGCTGCATCAGCTCGGGGCCTTGCACGCCGTTGACGTCGGCGGGCCAGTTGTCCACTTCGGTGGTGGTCATGAGCTGGCCGCCTTGGGCCATGCCTGTGATCAAGAGGGGCTTGAGGTTGGCGCGGGCGGCATACACGGCAGCGGTGTAACCGGCAGGGCCGGAGCCGAGAATCAGAACTTGGGCGTGTTGGGTGGACGTGGACATGGTCTGCAAATCTGGTGAGGGGAAGGGGGATGCCTGGCATCGCGTGTGCTCTATTGTAAGAAGCTGGCAAAGGCAGGAAGCGGCAAGGGAATCAGGGCCCTGATCGGGTAAGCTTGCAGCTTCAGTTATGACTTATTCCCTGCACACCCTGACCCATTCGCCGTCTTCTGCCGAGGAAGATGCCGAGCCTCGCAATTTCTGGGCACGTTTTGCCCAGGAGATCAGTCTGCTGCTCGGGGCAGGTTTGCTGCTTTTGTGTTTCTTGTCCTTGCTCAGCTACCAGATGCAAGATGCCGCATGGTCGACATCGGGCGCAGGTGGTGTCACACGCAACTGGATGGGGCGCTCGGGTGCCTGGTTCGCCGACATCGCCTTTTTCACATTCGGGTATTCGACTTGGTGGTGTTTTGCCGCCGGGCTGCGTGTCTGGCTGTCGGGTTTGGCGAGTTGGTTGGGCAACGTTGAGCGCCGGGAGACCGAAAGCACACCTTCTTTTGAGCGCCGCACCTGGGTGTTTTGGCTGGGCCTGACGGTGTTGATGGCAGCCAGTGCCAGTCTGGAGTGGACACGCCTGTACCGCTGGGAATCGGGCCTGCCGGGACACAGCGGCGGCATCGTGGGTTACACCTTGGGCCGTTTGGGCATGCATTGGTTGGGGTTCACGGGCTCTGCCTTGATGGGGCTGGTGCTGGGCCTGGTGGGGGTGGCCATGGTGTTCCGCTTTTCCTGGGGGCAGTTGGCCGAGAACATTGGGGAGCGCATTGACCGCCTGGTCCAGTCCCGACATGTCAAAAAAGAAATTGAAGAAGACTTCGCCCTGGGTCAGCAAGCCTTGCGCGAACGTGAGCAGGTCTTGTCCATGCAGCCCGTCGAGCCTCAGTGGGATCTGGATGCGGCCCATTTGAGTGCCCCCGACGGTCAACTCGATCTGGAGCCCGTGCCTGTGCCCGCACCGCCAGCCCCTGCCATGGTGATTGAGCCTGGCGTGATGGACGTGCCGCGCAGCGAGCGCGTGGTCAAGGAACGCCAAAAACCACTGTTCAATGAATTGCCCGACAGCAAGCTGCCGCAGGTGGACTTGCTCGATGCCCTGACGGCGCGCCAGGAAACGGTGTCGCCCGAGACGCTGGAAATGACAAGCCGCCTGATCGAGAAAAAACTCTCGGACTTCGGCGTCAAGGTGCGGGTGGTGGCTGCAGCCCCGGGCCCGGTGATCACGCGTTACGAGATCGAGCCGGACACCGGTGTCAAAGGTTCGCAGATCGTCAATCTGGCCAAGGATCTGGCCCGTTCGCTGAGTCTGGTGTCGATCCGCGTGATCGAGACCATTCCTGGCAAGAATTTCATGGCGCTGGAGTTGCCCAACGCCAAGCGCCAGTCGATCAAGCTCAGCGAAATTTTGGGCTCGCAGGTCTACAACGAAGCCAAGTCCATGCTGACCATGGGCTTGGGCAAAGACATCATCGGCAACCCGGTGGTGGCCGATCTGGCCAAGATGCCGCACGTGCTGGTGGCCGGTACCACCGGTTCGGGCAAGTCGGTGGGTATCAACGCCATGATCCTGTCGCTGCTGTACAAGGCCGAAGCGCGTGATGTGCGTTTGCTGATGATCGACCCCAAGATGCTGGAGATGTCGGTTTACGAAGGCATTCCGCACCTGCTTGCGCCGGTGGTGACCGATATGCGCCAGGCCGCACACGGCCTGAACTGGTGCGTGGCTGAGATGGAAAAACGCTACAAGCTCATGAGCAAGATGGGCGTGCGCAACCTGGCCGGCTACAACCAGAAAATCGACGACGCCACGGCGCGTGAAGAATTCATTTACAACCCCTTCAGCTTGACCCCGGACGATCCGGAACCGCTCAAGCGCTTGCCCCACATCGTGGTGGTGATCGACGAATTGGCCGACCTGATGATGGTGGTGGGCAAGAAGATCGAAGAGCTCATTGCACGTCTGGCTCAAAAAGCCCGTGCAGCGGGTATCCATTTGATTTTGGCCACCCAGCGCCCCAGCGTGGACGTGATCACCGGTCTGATCAAGGCCAACATCCCGACCCGTATTGCCTTTCAGGTGTCGAGCAAGATCGACAGCCGCACCATCCTCGACCAGATGGGGGCCGAAGCCCTGCTGGGCATGGGCGACATGCTCTACATGCCTTCGGGCACGGGTTTCCCGATCCGAGTGCACGGCGCTTTTGTCAGCGACGATGAGGTGCACCGTGTGGTCAGCTACCTCAAGAGTCAGGGCGAGCCCGATTACATCGAAGGCGTGCTCGAAGGCGGCACGGTGGATGACGATGGCGGCATGCTGGGTGAGGGCGACAACGCCGAGAAAGACCCGATGTACGACCAAGCGGTCGAAGTGGTGCTCAAGAACCGCAAGGCCAGTATTTCCTTGGTGCAGCGCCACCTGAAGATTGGCTACAACCGCGCAGCCCGCTTGGTGGAAGACATGGAAAAAGCCGGCTTGGTCAGCGCCATGAGTGGCAGCGGTCAGCGCGAGATCCTCGTGCCCGCACGCGCAGAGTGACACGCATGAAAATTTCACGACGTCTTGCTTGGGTGGCCGCACTGTGGGTGCTGGCGGGCGTGGCTTGGCCCGCCTGGGCGCATGCCGATGGGCTGGAGGCTTTGTCGCAGTTCATCCAGCAGACCCGCAGCGGTCGAGCGCAGTTCACGCAGGTCGTGACCTCACCGACGCGCCAGGGGCAACCTCCGCGCAGCAAAACCTCCAGCGGCAGTTTCGAGTTCCAGCGCCCTGGCAAATTCCGTTTCGATTACCGCAAGCCTTTTGTGCAAACCCTGTTGGCCGATGGTCAGACCTTGTGGATACACGATGTGGACTTGAACCAGGTGACGGCCCGCAACCAGGCGCAAGTTCTGGGCTCGACCCCTGTGGCCTCGCTCACGGCCGCGACGGATCTGGAGGGGCTCAAAGTCGATTTCACCTTCAAGGCCGAGCCTGACCGGGAGGGCTTGCAGTGGGTGCGCGCCACGCCCAAAAAAGCCGATGGCCAGATTCAGTCCGTGCTGGTGGGTTTGCGTGCGGCCGACAAAGGCGTGTCGCTGGCCGTGCTGGATGTGCAAGACAGCTTGGGCCAACGGTCGGTGCTGGCTTTTTCGGCGTTCGAGCTCAACCCGGCTTTGCCTGCGTCCAGCTTTGTGTTCAAGGTGCCTGCTGGTGCCGATGTGATCCGTCCCTGAAACGCGTGGGGAACCGATGACGGCTGTGCCACTGTCACCCCAAGCCCCTTTGGCCGAGCGCCTGCGCCCGCGCAAGCTGGGCGAGGTGATTGGTCAGCAGCATCTGCTGGGTGAGGGCATGGCACTGCGTCTGGCGTTCGAGTCGGGCCAGCCGCACAGCTGCATCTTGTGGGGCCCGCCGGGGGTGGGCAAAACCACGATCGCCCGTTTGATGGCCGATGCATTTGATGCCCAGTTCCTGAGCATCAGCGCGGTGCTGGGCGGCGTCAAGGACATCCGTGAAGCCGTCGAGAAAGCCGAAGCCGCCCGCACAGGCCTGCATCCGCAGCGCACCATCATGTTTGTGGACGAGGTGCACCGTTTCAACAAGAGCCAGCAAGACGCCTTTTTGCCGCATGTGGAAAGCGGGCTGTTCACCTTCATCGGCGCGACGACCGAGAACCCGTCGTTCGAGGTCAACTCGGCCTTGCTCTCGCGGGCCGCAGTCTATGTCTTGCAGTCCTTGACCGAAGACGATCTGAAAAACATCGTGCTGCGTGCCCAGGGCATCAACGCCGTGCCGGCCATCGAACCCGACGCCTTGGCGCGTTTGCTCGCTTATGCCGATGGCGATGCCCGGCGGCTGCTCAACACGCTGGAGACTTTGTCGATGGCGGCGGGCCGCGAAAAGATCGACCCGGTGACCGATGCCTGGTTGTTGCGTGTGCTGGGTGAGCGCATGCGCCGCTACGACAAAGGGGGCGAGCAGTTCTACGACACCATCAGCGCTTTGCACAAATCGGTGCGCGGCTCGGACCCCGATGCCGCACTGTATTGGTTCGTGCGCATGCTCGATGGAGGGGCCGATCCGCGTTACATGGCGCGTCGTTTGATCCGCATGGCCAGCGAAGACGTGGGTCTGGCCGATCCGCGTGCCTTGCGCCTGGCATTGGATGCGGCTGAGGTGTATGAGCGTTTGGGCAGTCCCGAAGGCGAATTGACCCTGGCCCAGTGCGTGATTTACCTGGCCATGGCCCCCAAATCGAACGCGGCCTACAAAGCCTTCAACGAGGCCAAAGCCTTCGTCAAGAAAGACGGCACACGCCCCGTGCCCATGCATTTGCGCAACGCCCCCACCCAGCTCATGAAACAGCTGGACTACGGCAAGGGCTACCGCTATGCCCACGATGAAGCCGATGGCTTTGCCGCGGGCGAGCGCTACTTGCCCGAAGGCATGCCCGATCCAGGCTTTTACCGGCCCGTGCGCAGGGGTCTGGAAATCAAGATTGCAGACAAACTGGAAGAACTGCGAAAACGCAATTCCGCCACAGGGTAATTCCTGAGCAAATTCAAGCAGGAAGCTCTTTTTCCTTCTCTACAATCCCGCCACCCCGCCCGCTCAAAAGCGTCATTGGCGGGGTTTTTGCTAGGTACTGGCGCTCACCCAAAAAGTGAATCGGGGTACCTGAAAGCCATTCATGGCACGACCTGACAAGACCGGGTCAACATTCGGAGAAAAAAATGGACGTCTTTCTGCAACAGGTCATCAATGGCCTGGTCATGGGCAGCATGTACGCCTTGGTGGCCTTGGGCTACACCATGGTGTACGGCATCATCAACCTGATCAACTTTGCGCACGGCGAAGTGCTGATGGTGGGGGCCCTGACCAGTTGGTCCGCGATCGGCATGATGCAAGAAGCCATGCCATGGGCGCCGGGCTGGTTGATCCTGATCCTGGCCACACTGATCGCTTGCGTGGTGGCGGTGGCGCTCAACTTCACGATTGAAAAAGTGGCCTACCGGCCTTTGCGCAACAGCCCCAAGCTGGCCCCCCTGATCACCGCCATTGGCATGAGCATCTTGCTGCAGACCCTGGCCATGATCATCTGGAAGCCCAACTACAAGGCCTACCCCACCTTGCTGCCCAGCACCCCGATCAATGTGGCGGGTGCGGTGATCACCCCTACGCAAATCATGATCTTGGGCGTTACAGCCGTCTCGCTGGCGGTGCTGATGTGGTTGGTCAACTACACCCGACTGGGCCGCGCCATGCGGGCCACAGCCGAGAACCCGCGTGTGGCGGGGCTCATGGGCGTCAAGCCCGACATGGTGATTTCGGCCACCTTTGTGATTGGCGCCATCTTGGCGGCCATTGCGGGCGTGATGTACGCCTCCAACTACGGCACGGCGCAACACGCCATGGGCTTTTTGCCGGGCCTCAAGGCCTTCACCGCCGCCGTGTTTGGCGGCATTGGCAACCTCTCGGGCGCTGTGGTGGGCGGCATCTTGTTGGGCCTGATCGAGGCGATCGGCTCAGGCTACATCGGCCAGCTCACCGGCGGTGTGCTGGGCAGCCACTACACCGACATTTTTGCCTTCATCGTGTTGATCTTCGTGTTGACCCTGCGCCCCTCGGGCCTGATGGGTGAACGCGTGGCCGACCGCGCTTGAGTCATAAGGAGGCTGTCATGAAAAACAACAAATCATTGCAATTCATCCTGGTGGGCGTGGCGCTCATCGTGCTGCCCCTGATCTTGCAGGGCTTTGGCAACGCCTGGGTGCGCATCGCCGACATGGCCTTGCTCTACATCCTGCTGGCGCTGGGCCTGAACATCGTGGTCGGCTACGCCGGCTTGCTGGACCTGGGTTATGTCGCCTTCTTCGCCGTCGGGGCCTACATGTATGGCCTGCTGTCCTCGCCGCACCTGACCAACACCTTTGAGTGGATCGCTGCGGCGTTCCCTGCAGGCATGCACATGCCCATCTGGCTGATCGTGCCGGTGGGCGCGGCCTTGGCGGGTCTGTTTGGCATGCTGCTGGGGGCGCCCACGCTCAAGCTGCGCGGCGACTACCTGGCCATCGTGACCCTGGGCTTTGGCGAAATCATCCGTGTGTTCATGAACAACCTGGACCACCCGGTCAACATCACCAATGGCCCCAAGGGGTTGGACCAGATCGATCCGATTTCGATCTTCGGCATCAATCTGGGCAAGAAGCTGATGGTCGGTGACTTCGAAATTTCTTCGGTGTCGCTGTACTACTACCTGTTCCTCAGCCTGGTGTTGGTGGCCATCCTGATCTCGCACCGCCTGGAGTTCTCGCGCATTGGCCGCGCCTGGATGGCGATCCGCGAAGACGAAATCGCGGCCAAGGCCATGGGCCTGAACACCCGCAACCTGAAGTTGCTGGCATTCGGCATGGGCGCCACTTTTGGCGGCGTGTCGGGCGCCATGTTTGCAGGCTTTCAGGGCTTCATCTCGCCCGAATCCTTCAGCCTGATGGAGTCGGTGATGATCGTCGCCATGGTGGTGCTGGGCGGCCTGGGGCATTTGCCGGGTGTGATTTTGGGCGCCGTCTTGCTGTCGGCCTTGCCTGAAGTGCTGCGCTACGTGGCTGGGCCTTTGCAGTCGCTGACCGATGGCCGCCTCGACTCGGCCATCCTGCGCCAGTTGCTGGTGGCTTTGGCCATGATCGTGATCATGTTGATGCGTCCTCGCGGCCTGTGGCCATCGCCCGAGCACGGCCAATCGCTCCAGACGAAATGAAGGACCTGCACATGACACAAGATACCGTTCTCCAAGTTGCAGGCATTTCCAAGCGTTTCGGTGGCCTGCAAGCCCTCACCGATGTGGGCATGACCATCCAGCGCGGCCAGGTCTATGGCCTGATCGGCCCCAACGGCGCAGGCAAGACCACCTTCTTCAACGTGATCACCGGCCTGTACACACCCGATACCGGCTCGTTTGAGCTGGCGGGCAAGCCTTACCAACCCACTGCGGTGCACGAAGTGGCCAAGGCGGGCATTGCCCGCACTTTCCAGAACATCCGCTTGTTCGCCGAAATGACCGCCCTCGAAAACGTGATGGTGGGCCGCCATGTGCGCACCCACTCGGGGTTGCTTGGCGCCATCTTCCGCACGCCCGGCTTCAAGGCCGAGGAGGCCGCCATTGCCCAGCGTGCGCAGGAGTTGCTCGACTATGTGGGCATCGGCAAGTACGCCCACTACAAGGCCCGCACCTTGTCGTACGGTGACCAGCGTCGCCTGGAAATCGCCCGTGCCTTGGCCACCGACCCGCAGCTGATTGCGCTGGACGAGCCTGCTGCAGGCATGAACGCCACCGAAAAAGTGCAACTGCGTGAACTGATCGACCGCATCCGCCAGGACAACCGCACCATCTTGCTGATCGAGCACGATGTGAAGCTGGTCATGGGCCTGTGTGACCGCGTCACGGTGCTCGACTACGGCAAGCAGATTGCCGAAGGCACGCCTGCCGATGTGCAGAAGAATGAAAAAGTGATTGAAGCCTATCTGGGCACAGGAGGGCACTGAGATGGCCAATGTTCTTTTGAAAGTCAAAGACCTGCAGGTCGGCTACGGCGGTATTGAGGCGGTCAAGGGCGTGAGCCTCGAAGTGCGCGAAGGCGAGTTGGTGTCGCTGATCGGCTCCAACGGTGCCGGCAAAACCACCACCATGAAGGCCATCACCGGCACCTTGCCCTTGCAAGCGGGTGACATCGAGTACCTGGGCCAGAGCATCAAAGGCCAGGGCCCTTGGGACTTGGTCAAGCAAGGCCTGGCCATGGTGCCGGAAGGCCGTGGTGTGTTCACCCGCATGACCATCACCGAAAACCTGCAAATGGGCGCTTACATCCGTTCAGACGCTGCGGGCATCGCCGATGACATCGAGAAGATGTTCACCATTTTCCCGCGTCTGCGCGAACGCAAGGACCAGCTGGCGGGCACCATGTCCGGTGGCGAGCAGCAGATGCTGGCCATGGGCCGTGCCCTGATGAGCCGCCCCAAGGTCTTACTGCTCGACGAGCCGTCCATGGGCCTGTCGCCCATCATGGTCGACAAAATCTTCGAGGTGGTGCGCGATGTGTACGCCCAAGGCGTCACGGTGTTGCTGGTGGAGCAAAACGCGAGCCGCGCGCTGGCCATTGCCGACCGCGGCTACGTGATGGACTCCGGCCTCATCACCATGACCGGTGTGGGCAAAGACATGCTGGAAGACCCCAAGGTGCGGGCGGCTTATCTGGGCGAATGAACTTATCTGGGTGAGTGAGCGGCTGCACCCCATCCAATACCAAGCTGAATGCGCCACCGCAGCGCCTGTGCTGCGGTGTTTTTCTCCTCCTGGCGTCAATTGCTAAATAGAAGTCATGAAATGACAAGCTGATGGAGCGCTTGCCCCTCTAAATTCGACTTCTCTTTGCCCGATCGAGCGCCCAATTTGCTGGTGTCAGCAGATTGGGCTTGCCGACGATCCTTTTGTTCCATTGACCCAGAGAAATCCCATGAGCCGTGAAGTTGTTGTTGTCAGCGGTGTGCGCACCGCCATTGGTACCTATGGTGGCAGCCTCAAAGACATTGCCCCCACCGAGCTGGCCGCCCAAGTCGTGCGCGAAGCCCTGTCCCGC